>Ga0183100_1000113_pt2 | contig 108358 bp, 84 predicted proteins | sample Biomet2_FD_127789 | JGI IMG/M metagenome (GOLD analysis project Ga0183100, IMG submission 127789) | Microbial communities from bioreactor (seeded with anoxic lake sediment) at LBNL, California, USA - Biofuel metagenome 2 | ecosystem: Engineered > Bioreactor > Anaerobic > Unclassified ... | reverse complement strand
CTTAGCATAGGCCCCCAAAATACCGTTAGTGCGGTAAATCGCCAAAAATATAAATTTTATCTGTTTTATTATCAAGAAATTAAAATGAATTTACCGCACTAAAATTCAAGGGCGTATGAAGTCAGGAAGAATCAGCAATTACCTTGTTGAGGAGTAGCCAAAATCTAAGTAGTTTTGCTTTTCGCGACCTGCAACAACTAAAAATAAAACAATTAGTTAATAAAATTGTTTATCAGGGGAATGATGCAGGATAATTTTTTAAATAATGATGAATAAGTTTCGAATTATTTTTATACACTTCCTTTTTATATTAGGGATTCTTAATTGTCCGGTAGTAACATCACAAAACATAAACTATGCCGATAGCCTGAAACAGGTTTTAAAACATGCGGAAGGCAAACACTTTATTGAGGTAAGCAATAACCTTTGCAGGTATTATCTGAATTCCGAACCGGACTTAGCATTGAATTATGCTTATAATTCGTTGAACGAAGCATTTAAAAATAATTCAGCCAGCGATAAAATCATTACGTATAATTTATTGGGAATAGTTTATGTTAATAAAAACCATTACGACAGTGCGTTTATCAATTTTAATAAGTCAATAAAACTGGCGTACCTATCACGTGACACATCCCAGATCATGTCGGTTATTAATAACATCGGATTTGTGAATTACCGTATTGGTAATTATCAGGAAGCATTAACCAATTTCTATCAGTCGCTCAATTATTATGAAAGAAGTAATGATAAACCAAATATAGCTACGGCACATAATAATATAGGGTTAATTTACAATGAACTAAAAGATTATGCCAAGGCATTAAGCTATTATCTTAAAGCATTGGATCTTGGGAAAAAAGAAAAAAATCACTCCATTATAATATCGTCTATGACTAATATTGGTTTTCTTTATTTCCGAAGTGGAGAACCCAATAAAGCATTAGTGTATTTAAACAAAGCATTGGTTTATTGTAAGAAATACAATGATAAATTTAACGAATCAAAAATTTATAAGGAATTTGGAATAATAGCTCTTGCCAACAAGGATTATGACAAGGCGATAAGAAACTTGGAGGTTGCTGAAAAGTACAATATAAAGTTAAAAAATTATATCGAGCTGGCTTCTGTATATGAAAGATTATCGGAATGTTATTTAGCAATGAATAAGTTGGATAAAGCCTTGGAACTGGCAAATATAGGTCTGAAATATTCAAGAATAGTCGTAAATAAAAGGTATCTGGCAAGGTCTTATAACAACATTTCCAATATTTACGAAAAGAAAGGAAATTATAAGAAAGCGCTTCAGTATTATCGAAAATCAACGGAAACAAATGCCGAAATCTTCGATCAACAGAAAATCAGTCTTATTTACAATATGCAACTGCAATATGAGACGGAAAAAAGTGCTGGGCAGATTGCAGAATTAAACCGTCAAAAACAGATGCAAAGTTTGATAATAAGCAAACGAAACTGGCAAATTGTAGTTTTTGGGGTGTTTTTTGTTCTTGTCCTTATTTTGCTCTATTTATTTTATAAAAATAAACGCAATAAACAGTCGATGGAATTGGAAGCCGCGATTCATAGTTTAAAACAACAGAGAGCCATGGCGGTATTGGAAGCCGAAAATCGCGAGCGAAAGCGCATAGGAGAAGAGTTGCATGAAAGTTTAAGTCAGATTTTGCTGTTGGCTAAATTAACGATCTCAAGTCTTAAAATTAATGACAGATATCTGACGGTAAAGCAAAAAGAGACTATAAATAATAGTATCAATTTGCTTAATAATGCTTTTGAAGAACTAAGAAATATTTCACATAATCTTACCCCTTTTCTGCTGAAAGAAAAAGGATTAACCGAAAGTGTAAGAGATATGCTTGTAAAAGTTGAAAATACCAATAACTGCAGGGTGAATTTTGAGGAAGTAGGATTCAACGAACGATTGGGCAGTTCCCTTGAGACCACTCTTTATCGTGTAATTCAGGAGGTGATAAATAATATAGTAAGGCATGCCAAGGCTTCAGAAATAAATTTTCAAATAATTAAAACCGAAAAGGATTTAACCATTATGCTCGAAGATAATGGAATAGGTTTTGAAGTGTTAAAACTTAAAGAATCCAATGGAATAGGAATACGTAACATTTATTCCCGGATTGAAAATTTAAATGGAACTGTGTTGATCGATTCTGCCATAGGCAGGGGAACAATTTTTACATTAATAATACCGTTAAATTAAGACTTTATGATTACCGATAATAAAGAACCTATCCGGCTTATCATTATTGATGACCATCAGCTATCGCGTGATGGGATAAAGGCATTGTTATCCGACATTGAATTCAATGCCACAGTAGAAGTTGCCGAAAGTGGGGATGAAGCATTACTGCTTTTTGAAACCCACATATTTGATGTCGCGCTGGTAGATATAAATATGCCCGGAATGTCGGGTATACAGCTAACCTGTGAAATTAAAAAGAATTATCCTGTCACTAAAGTTATTGCTTTGAGCATGTACGACGACCATACCTACATTTCCAAAATGATAGAGGCTGGCGCTTCCGGTTATATATTAAAAAATATCAATATAGAAGATTTGATAGAGGCAATAAATACGGTAATAAAAGGCAATTTTTACCTGAGCAAGGATATTCAGAAAGTGATAGACGAACATGTTGCTCCCGCAAATGAATCGTATAAAACAGTGAAATCTAATATTATACACCTATCATATCGTGAACAGGAAATTCTTAATCTGATAGCCAAAGAATTTACCAACGAACAAATAGCACAACAATTATTTATTAGCGAACGGACTGTCGAAACCCATCGTAAAAATATATTTATTAAAACGAAACAAAAAACCATCGTCGGATTGATTAAGTATGCAATAGAAAATAAGCTACTGTCATAACCTCCCCAGGCAAAATTCTCGTATCTGGCTGTATTTGTGTAATATTTCCGATGCAGTAAACTCATCTTGCCATTTTTTAACATTTTTAAGTACTGGTACGGATGATTGTCCTATTTAACAAAGGATAATTTTGATGCCATTATTCAGGTAAGTGCAGAAGTGGTTTTAAAACCGTTGGCAAATAGCGTAATTGTCAGAAAATGAAATTGCTATTTGCAAAGCGCATTTATCTATACAAAAATTATGAATTATCAACATCAATTTGAACGTTGAGTTAAAAATGAATAAAAGACATCAAAGCATTTTGCCTAAAAACAGGGGTAGAAGGAAGGTGATTTTAAGTATATACCTTTTATCTACATGGACTGCTCATTTTTAATATTTCTTAACCATCATTCATGATATAGCTTCTGCTATAAACAATAATGGCAATTACTTCTGCTTAAATTCTTATAATCACTTAATTTTTTAATAAAAATGAAATTTAAACTACTATTTTTTAAGATCTTAATGATCTTAGTTGTTTTTTTGATGGCAAATTTTACATTTGCTCAGCAAAAAAAAGCGCCAAACGGCAAATCTGTAGTATATACTACAGATTTTGAATCGTTTACTGCCGGTGGACAGGTAGCTTGTCAGAATTCGACAAACTGGTCTACCTGGAGCAATGCTCCTTGCGGAGAAGAAGATGCATACATCAGCACTAACTTTGCACATAGTGGCACTAAAGCTGCAAAGGTGGAATTAGTCAACGATGAACTTCTCTTGCTGGGAGACAAAACCAGCGGCAGTTATGAACTGTCCTGGTGGATGTATATCGAGAACGATAAAGGCGGTTATTATAACATGCAGCATTTTCAGAATCCGGGCATTGAACCGGCTTTTGATATCTATTTTCTTCAAAACGGAGGCGGCGAATTTTATACAGCAGGCGCTCCCGCACCAATTACATTTACTTATCCAAAGGCAACCTGGTTTCAGGTTAAACATATTATTGACATTGATAATGATTTAATTTCCTTATACATAGATGATATACTCGTAAATTCATGGCCATTAAGCTATACCAACAGCTCAACTACAGGGACTAAACAACTTGGAGCCATTGATTTTTTTGCCGGAGCTTCAGGTTCGGAAACACCAAAATATTATTTTGATGATGTCTATTTTGGCGATGTTCAATCTACGCCAGGGTATGCCAAAGACATTGCCATAAAATCCATACTAACTCCTGTATCAGGTCTGGGGCTTACGTCTTCAGAGGTTGTAACAATTAAAGTAAGAAATAGTGGTACTGATCCTCAGTCTGACATTCCGGTAAACTATACCATTGATGGTGGTACCCCGGTAAGTGAAGTTATTGCCGGTCCATTAGCCGGTGGAGCTCAAATGGATTATGCTTTTACACAAACTGCTGATTTATCAACAGCAAAAACGTACGAAATTGTTGCTTCTGCCGCCCTTGCCGGAGACGAGAATCCGGATAACAACAGCAAAACAATTACTGTTACTAATTTAGGTAATCAGATTCTGATGCAAAATGGTTCAGTATCGAGTTGTGATGGCCTTTTTTACGATAGTGGCGGGCCAGATGCTACCTATCAGCCGAATGAAGATTTAACATTTACACTTTTACCGGGTACACCGGGAGCAAGAGTTAAAATAAATTTTACGGTTTTTGATACAGAAAATAATTATGACTTCCTTAAAATTTATGATGGGAATGATGTAAATGCTACGCTACTGGGTAGCTTTTCGGGTGCAACATTGCCGGGTGAATTTGAAGCATCGCAGGCAAATGCTTCTGGCGCTTTAACGTTTCATTTCACTTCTGACGGATCGTCCAATGGTACGGGCTGGGCTGCTACCGTAAGCTGTCTGGCTCCGATGGAACATGATCTTGGTGGAGTTTCGGTTACAGGTTTAAATAATTTGACTATAGGAACATCTTCGGAATATACAGTTACCATTGGTAATTTTGGCGTGATGCCCGAAACAGGTTCAAATTATAGCGTAAAATTATACGACGGCAATAATACGGAAATAGGCACAATGAGTGGAGTTGACATTGCTCCGGGAGAGACAAAAAATTTCACTTTTACGTGGACTCCGGTTATCGAAGGTTCGACATATCTGTATGGAAAAGTGTTTCTAAACGGTGACCTAAATCCGGCTAACGATAGAACGCCAAACTTTAATGTGAATGTACAACCTGCCGGCCAAACGGATGTAACTATCGGAACAGGAACGGAATTATGCGGACAACCTACTCCAATGTATTTATGGTTCGGTTATTCCTTTTCACAAACCCTTTATTTGCAATCGGAGATAAATACTGCAAATAAAAGAATTTACCGGATTGGATACCAGTATGCTGGCCTTAATCCGAATCTTGAAGAACAAATCGAAGTCTGGCTTTCGCATACGGCTTTAACGGAACTTACAGCTTCGGTTCCATTATCCGGTTTTACCAAAGTATATGATGGACAGTATATTTGCAAAACTGGTGAAGCGTATTCGTACATAGACATTGATCCGTTTTATTATAATAATACTGATAACTTAATAGTTACCGTCATTGAAAAGAAACCTGGTTATACTACAGGTACTGATCAGTATTACAGCACTTTAAATTCTTCACCTCAATCCATGTGCATAGGTGCTCAAAATGATCCTACGCCTTACGATCCTAATAACCTGCCTTCGGGTAATGTTATAAATTACAGAGCCAATATTAAATTATTCTTTGGTGATGTACCAACGACTCCTGCAGTAAAAACATCTCCTGAATCTTTGAATTTTGGAGAAGTGGAAGCTACCGTTGCCAAGACAATGAATGTGGAAGTATCGAATGTGGGCGGTGGCAATCTTGAAATTACTGGTGCAAACATTACCAATAGCCATTATACTATTCTTAATGATTCGTTTCCTATAAATCTAGGAATTGGTGAAAAGCATATTTTTAATATTCAGTTTATTCCTACAGAACCACAATTGGAGGAAGGAACCATAACATTTTTAATGGCTGATACCATACCCGGAAGCAAAAGCACTCAGCTTACAGGAAGAGGATTACGTTTCGGAATTCTCAGAGAAAGTTTTGAAGGTGAATTATTTCCACCTCTTGGATGGAAAGTTATTGATGATAATGGCGACGGTAAAGGCTGGTTGAGAAATACAGGCTTTGCACCGACAGGCCAAACTGCTCCACGAACGGGTATCGCCTGTGCATCGCTTGATGTTTATGCGGGAACTCCTGGCCAAACAAGTTATGACGATTGGCTTATTACCCCGGAAATGGTATGGCAAAATGGCGATGTGTTCAAGTTTTATGTCAAACGTTTAGCGGATCAGGCTGGACAACTTTGGCGCGTATGTATTTCAACTACGGGTAGTGACGTTTCTGATTTTTCACCCATAGATGAGATTTCGGATCCACCATTAAGTTATGTAGAAAAAAGTTATGATTTAAGTCAACATGGCTTGAGCAATGGCGACCATTATTATATTGGCCTCCAGTTTAATTCGATGTGGTGCTGGCCAGGAGTAATTGATGACGTGCTTGGTTCTGTTCTCGTTCGCGTTGCAAAAGATTTGAAAGCGATGACTTTTACTGGCAATGATGTAGTTTATGCAAACACGGTTACCAATTATCAGGCGGTGGTTGGCAATTACGGCTTATCTCCTGTTTCAGCCGGCGATTATACAGTCCAGGTTTGTGCGTATGTAAATGGGCAGGAAACAGTTTTTGCTACCGTTGCCGGTGATTCAATAGCTGTTGGCGAGACCAAAACGCTAACTATACCTGTAAGTATTCCTACGATAGGAGTATATGGACTTTATTCCAAAGTTGTTTGGAGTGAAGATCTGGATCCTACCAATAATATTAGCCAAATTCTATCGGTAGAAGTAATCGGAAATTCAGTTGTCTTAAAAAATATAGGCGATTTCCCGATAAATGCTCAAACTCAATATTACTATTATTATCCAATAAATTTTAGTGAAGACAGGAAGAGCAGCCTTACACAGAGCATGTATTTTGCAAATGAATTGAATACTGGTGGCATCATTGAAAGACTGTCTTATTACAAGAGTATTGGTGATAATATGCCTCAACGGAAAATCAAGATATGGATGGGTGAAACCAATCAGCAAACCTTAGACACATATATTCCACCGTCGCAATTAAAAGTTGTTTTTGATGGAAAAGTTGATTTTACGGAAGGTATCGGAAAAGTAAATATAAATCTTACTACACCAATTGTTTATACAGGTAATGGGAATCTGGTTGTTCTGGTTTACTACTATGATGGAACCACTAATAATGATAATTCATTATTTGCTTACAAAGCTCCGGATTACGGACCTAACCGGACTATTTTTGAAAGTGGTTGGGGAACAATTGATCCTGAAAATCCGTCTTTCATTGGCACAACTATAAATTTTCCGTATACAAGTCTGATGTTTGAAACCGGAAATGGTTTAGGTAATTTAAGTGGCAGGGTGTTGTATCAGGCAGATAATACACCTGTGGATAGCGCAAAAGTAGAAATCATCAATCCTGATTATCCTGAAGCAAATGCTGTGCTCTATACAAATGCAAACGGCGATTATACTGCGCCTTATCTGATGGCGGGTAACAATATTAAGGTTATTATTTCAAAGTTTGGTTACAATGATGCTGTTTATGATAATGTTGTGCTTGCAAATGGTGGAAGCGTTAATCTGGGAAATGCATCGCTGGTTCCCCGGCCTCATATTGCAGTTACAGGATTTGTACGAAAAAGCGATACGCATGAAGCAGCTCAAAATGCAATTGTTAAGTTAAATGGAATCGAAAATTATCAAACAACAACGGATGAAAATGGTAATTTTGAATTTTCTGAGATTTGGGGTTCTACAACGTACCAGATTGAAGTATCTTTGAATAGTTATCAAACGTATCAACATGATGTTCCGGTTCCAGATATAAATTATACATTTGATACAATTACGATATTAGAAAACGCTCCAAGGCCCAATCTGGTTAATGCTGTTGAACAAAGCGGTAATGCATTAGTAACATGGTATGCAGCAGGAAAACCCTACCCGATGGAATTCCGTCATGATGACGGGGAAGCGGTCGGCGTTTTAATTACACCAGGTGTTGCCAGCATCGTAGGAGGTTCATCGTGGAACTATAACGCAATAGTAACAGGTGTACAATGGTACAATTATGAATTTCCAGGCTATGCGTCTTCACCGTTGGTTATGATTTCAATCTTAGGGCTGAATGAAGATGGTTCTCCCGATCCCAATAATGTACTTTATACTCAGGGAAACGTAACTAATGAATACGGCTGGAATTCACTTTCATTACCTGTGGGGATTGAAGCTCCGAATGGTTTCTTCTTTGGTATATCGGGTTATAGCGATTATACTTTATTGGCTTACGACGATGGTGAAGGCGAACCTTATACCTGGCAATCGCGTACGCAATGGAGTAACGGTTTAGGTGCTTATTATCCATTGGAAAATGCAACTTCTCCTCCGCTACGGGCAAATCTTTTAATTCGTGCATCAGGGCTTACACAAGGTGACTTACTTGAAAAACATCAAAATCCAAACGCAAGTTATGTTGTTGAGATTCCTGAAGAAAAGCCCCTTTTCATTTCTAAAAAAATAGAGGCTGTAAATACAGGACAACCTAAAGTAATTTTGCCTGTTGTACCCCAAAATAACACTAAAGAGTTTGTTAACTACAATATTTACCGTAAGGCAATCGCAGATGTGGATTGGATGCAGATAAGCACAACTCCGGTAACGGACACCTCATACATTGATACCGAATGGTCAAACCTGACGTATGGTCTTTATAATTATGGTGTGGAAGCTGAATACACTAACGGTGTAAAATCTGAGCTTTCAATATCTAATGTTATAGAGAAAAACATGCGACTAACTCTTAATCTTATTGTTAATACAAATACGGGAGTTCCGGCTTTATCTCATGGAGCAAACGTAATATTACGAAATCAAAATGGTAATGTCAACTATGTGTATGATGCCATAGTGGGTGATAATGGAAGTGTAGAAATTCCAAATGTGATGAAAGGCATTTACACTCTGGAAATAAGTCATGTGGGTTTTGAAAATTTCACAGAAAATAATATTAACCTTGATATTCCAGATACAGTATTTGAAAAAACTGTTACCATCAATGAGCGTATTTTTGACCCCTATGATGTAGAAGTAAGTACTGCCGGTCAGTCCATTGGAAATGCTAAATTTTTATGGAACCAGGCGCCCGTTTTAGATGATGTTGAAAGTTATGATCCTTTCCTTATTGACAATATTGGCGATTGGAAAGTTATTGATCAGGATGCTAACCCAACAGTGTATGCCAACGGAATAACTTTTCCACATTATGGCGAGCCATTATCATTTATGACATTCAATCCGTCGTTGACTACACCACCACTTTCACCAGAATATTGGGGTGCTTATTCAGGCAATCAATATTTTGCATCTTTTGGATCGGCTTCAGGAACAACAAGCGATTGGTTAATTAGTAAAAAGCAAAATCATAGTTTGCCATTTACACTGTCGTTTTACGCAAAAGCCATTACCGAAGATTATGGTTTGGAAACATTCAGAATTGGATATTCCACCGGAGGAAATAATATCTCTGATTTCGTATTTATTACTACCGATGAATCTCCATTAACTTATTGGACGAAATTTTCATACAATATTCCTGCGGAAGCAAAATACGTTGCCATCCGGCATAACCATACAGGATTTGCTTTACTAATTGACGATGTGTCTTTGGGCGTTGAAACAGACGGTGCAATTCCGGCAAACGGTTTTTCTGTTTATTTGAATAATATTGAGGTTGCTACGGGTTTAACAACTCCGGAATATGAGTTCACAAATCTTACTCCCGGAAATTATACCGCCGGAGTAAAGGCTCATTTTTATACAGGCGAATCGGAATTAAAAGAAGTTAATTTTGAAATTCCGCAAGGAACGGATGTTAATTTCACTGTTACAGATAACCATGGTTCGCTGATTGATGGTGCAGACATCCATATTTTATACAAGAACAATGAAATTCTTACAACTCAAACGGTAAATGGTATTGCAAGTATTGAGCTTTATCCCGGTACTTATCAATATGTTATTTCAAAAGAAGGGTTTGCTTCAACGGCCACTCAATTTATTGTTGATACAACAAGCTTGAACGTAAATGTTGTTTTAAGTGGGTTCTACAACCTTACATTTGTTGTAAAAGATAATGATAATCAGCCAATAGAAGGGGCAACCGTTGTTTATAAAGATGAAAACCAGGTTACAGGCGAAGATGGAAGTGTTAGTTTTATCACTGTGTCGGGAACATTTTCCTATGCAGTAACTCATCCGAATTATAACAGGGTGCTGTCATCCGTAACTGTTGTTGGTGATATGACTGAAAATGTTGTTATGCCTGAACTTACCTGTGAAACACCGGGTGAATTATCGTATGAACAATATTATAATAATGTTAAATTAGATTGGCTGGCGCCAGTGCTGGGTAACAATGGAACATGGATGCATTGGGATGTTCAGCATGGTGGAACCAGTATTGGAACCGGTGGTGCTGTGGATTTTGATGTAGCACAGCGTTTCGTCCCTTCTGACTTAACACAACAGGGCGGAAAATACTTAACCCGTGTATTATTTGTACCAGGCGAAGCTGCATGTACCTATTCTGTACGTGTTTGGGTTGGAGGAAATATAAGCGCCCCGGAAACCTTAGTTGTTGACCAGGTTGTTACCGATCCTGTAATAGGTCAATGGAATGAAATATTCCTTAATACGCCTGTTCTTGTAGATTCGACAAAAGAACTCTGGATTGGAATCCGTAATAATACAACCACAGGACATCCTGCCGGTTGCGACGTCGGACCTGCAATTAATGGAAAGGGTAATATGATTAACCTTGCAGGAACAGGCTGGCAAACGCTTTTACAGGTTTCGTCATCGTTAAACTATAACTGGAACGTAAGGGGATTATTGGAAGATGTTGGTTCACGTTCTGTGGCTACCTTGGTTCCATTGGAAGATGGCAATCGTGGAAGTTTAAAAGGTGTGCTATCAGCTGTTAAATCAAGCAGATATGATGGATACGATGAGCCAAGAGTTTTATTGGGATATAATATTTTCCGTAATGATACGCTGATAAATGCAAATCCGGTTACTGGTTTAACATATACCGATTTAGCTTTACCGGTAGGTTCGTACACCTATAAGCTTACTTCTCTTTGGAGTAATGGTTGTATATCCGATTATTCAAACTCAATTTTAGTTGACGTTGCCGCTCCTGTTTGTCCAGCACCTACTAATTTATCCGGAAACCAAACCGATGTGCATCAGGTTACCTTAACATGGGAAAAACCACCTGTTACCGGACAAAGTCAATGGATAAGTTATTCCGGCGATCAGTCCGATGCTATTGGTACTAATAACGTTGCCGATTTTGATGTGGCACAGCGATATTCCCCCTTTGATTTCTATAACCTGGGAATTACCGATGGCGCTTTAACCAAAATTGATTTTTTCCCTTATTATCAGGCATGTGAATATTCTGTGAGAGTTTGGGTTGGTGGCGATGCTTCTGCACCTGGCGAAATGGTTGTTGATCAGGTTGTAAGCTCATTTACTAATCAATCATGGAATGAAATAGTATTGAATACACCAGTTCCAATTAATACTTCCCAGGAACTTTGGATAGGAATTCGTTGCAATACAACTGGCGGAAGACCTGCTGCTTGTGATGCAGGACCTGCCATAAATGGAAAGGGAAATATGATGTATTGGCAGGGAGCATGGACAACGCTTTCGGCAATTAACCCAGCATTAAATTATAATTGGTGTATCAAAGGATATGTGGATGTAAACGCTAAAAATGGTAGTACTAAACTTGTAGCGTTAAATGATGATGTAAATAGAAATTCATCAGGTATTCTTGCTGCCGGTGGTCATAAATGCGATTTTTCTAAATCCGAAAAATCAATTAGCGGTTATAATGTATTTAGAAATGGCGCATTGTTAGCTACGGTTTCTGAATCGGAATATATTGATAATGATGCTCTTTCTAATACAAATAATTATTGTGTTAGTGCTGTGTACGATTATTGCGAATCGGAAAAAGTGTGTGTAGACGTATTTGTTACTCCACAGTCAGTTTTATCCGTAACGCCTACTAATCAGAATGTAACATCAGCAACAGGAACGACTACTTTTGCTGTAGCCAATACCGGAGCTGGAACGATGAATTATACTGCTGCTGTTACAACTGGAAATGATTGGTTGACGATAACCAGCGGAGCTTCGGGAACAAATAATGGTACGATCGCCGTATCGTATACTGAAAACGTTTCAACCAGCCCGAGAGTTGGTACCATTACCGTAACGGCTCTTGGTGCAACAGGAAGTCCGGTTCAAGTAACCGTAACTCAGGCTGCCAATTCTGGAACGTTACCTGCATTAACCATTGGAACATTAACCAATGTAACTGCAGGATCGATTACGGTTCCGGTACATGCCGCCAATATTGTTAATATGGGTTCATTCCAGTTTACCATTGAATATGATCCATCATTGATGACTTATACCGGTACTTCTAACTGGTATACCGGAGTTGATGCTGTTACTGTTGGAAATCCGTCTTCCGGCAAACTCACCTTTGTGTGGGCAGCTGATTTACAGGGAATCAATATTGCTGATGGTAATTTCTTCAACATTGATTTTACCTGGTTAGGATCTACCTTAACTTCAGCTTTAACCTGGAGCGATAATCCTACATTACGGGAATTTGCCGATTACAATGGAAACATTTTTGTTCCAGTGTATAACAATGGATCTGTAACTGGTGGTACTGCACCTCAACCTGTATTATCGGTAACACCGACTAATCAGGATGTAACTTCAGCAGCCGGCACAACTTCATTTGTCGTAGCCAATAACGGAACCGGCACAATGAATTATACTGCCGCTGTTACAACCGGCAACGATTGGCTGACGATAACCAGTGGCGGAAGTGGAGTAAATACAGGTACTATCAATGTAGCTTATACCGAAAATATTTCAACTTCACCAAGGACGGGAATGATCACCGTTACTGCTCCGGGAGCCACCGGAAGCCCGGTAAACGTTACTGTTACCCAGGCCGCAGCTTCTGGTCCGGCAGCCATTGTTACCATTACCGATGCAACTACGCTGGTATCCGGTCCTTTTGTAGTTCCGGTACATGCAAAGAATATTTCCAACATGGGTTCATTCCAATTTACCATTGAATACGATCCGTCAATTATCACATATACCAGTGTATCTAACTGGTATACGGGTATTGAAGCCGTAACTACCGGTAATCCTTCGGCAGGTCATATTACCTTTGTATGGGCAGCCGATTTGAATGGAATCAACATTGCCGATGGTAATTTCTTTGATATTAATTTTGATTGGATGGCTTCCGATGTAATTCAGACCCAGGTTAACTGGAGTGATAATCCGACTCCACGTGAATTTGCCGATTACGACGGAAACATCTTTGTGCCTGTTTACAACAACGGTACGGAAACCGGACCTGATGGTATACCTGAAATTGGATCTTCATCCATTAAGGTATTTCCGAACCCGGCATCGAATGTTGTTAATATTGAATTTACTAACAATATAAGTAATATCCGTGTTGTAAACAATTTAGGAATGACAGTTTATTCCGAAAATGTTTTAAACAACAAAACTGTAATCCTGAATACCTCCAGCTACAGTTCCGGTAATTATGTCATCTGTTTTATTACCAAAGATGGCAAAGTATTTACAAAAAAAGTCTTTATTGGGAGGTAATTGTTTTTTAACAATTAGTTTTGGAAGGGGTCTCATTCGAGACCCCTTTTTTTATACCATTCCTAATCATATTACCCTATACAATAGTTCAAATGCGGTTGATCAGATATGTAATTATTGGTAAAACAGAAAATTATGAAATAAAAATTCGGAAACTTTAAAGTAACAATCAAAGCATGGCTGACTGTTAAACAGCTCAAAAAGCAAGAATTGTTTTAACAAATTTTTAGTATACGTATCATTGCAATTTTTCATATTTTTGCCTTTTATTACAAAAATTGTTTCATGTCATTAAATTTTGAAAAATTTCAAGGCGAGGGATTAACTTACGACGATGTGTTGTTGGTTCCGGCATACTCGGAAGTCCTTCCTCGTGAGGTGGATATAAGTACTTTGTTTACCAAAAATATCAGGTTGAATATTCCGATAGTCAGCGCCGCCATGGACACTGTAACAGAATCTACGATGGCTATTGCCATGGCTCAGGAAGGCGGAATAGGAGTGCTTCATAAAAATATGAGCATCGAAGCCCAGGCTAATGAAGTGCGCAAGGTGAAACGTGCAGAAAACGGTATGATCCTCGATCCCATTACGCTCGATGAAAATGCTTTGGTTTCCGATGCCTTGAATATCATGAAGGAATTTAAAATAGGAGGCATACCTGTCATTCGAAAGACGAGGGAATTGGTGGGAATTGTTACCAATCGCGATTTGCGCTTCGAACGCAATCCTAACCGGCCTATTGCCGAAGTAATGACGAAAGAGAATCTCATTACCACCAATGAATTTACCGATTTTGAAAAAGCAGCCGACATACTTCAGGAATACAAAATTGAAAAGCTTCCGGTAATTGATAAAAACAACAAGCTTATCGGACTGATTACGTATAAAGATATCATTAAAATAAAAGCACGTCCAAATGCCTGTAAGGATACACGGGGACGCTTACGGGTAGCTGCTGCCGTTGGTGTAACCAACGATACGATGGAACGGGTTTCGGCCTTGGTTAAAAACGAGGTGGATGCCATAGTCATTGACACTGCCCATGGACATTCCATTGGTGTGATAGAAATGGCAAAACGGGTCAAAAAACAATTTCCCGGAGTTGAATTAATCGTTGGAAACATAGCTACAGGAAAAGCAGCAGAAGATTTAGCCAAAATTGGTGTGGATGGTGTAAAAGTCGGGATAGGTCCAGGCTCTATTTGTACTACCCGCATCATTGCCGGAATAGGAATACCACAACTTTCTGCCATCTACGAAGTTTCTGAGGCTCTGAAAGGAAGCGGAATTCCTATAATTGCTGACGGAGGTATCCGTTATACCGGCGATATTGTTAAAGCCATCGCTGCCGGTGCTTATACCATCATGGCTGGTTCCCTTTTTGCCGGTGTGGAAGAATCACCAGGCGAAACCATTATTTTTGAAGGAAGAAAATTTAAAACCTATCGGGGAATGGGCTCTATCGAAGCGATGCAAAAAGGTTCGAAAGACCGTTATTTTCAGGATGCAGAAGACGATATCAAAAAATTAGTTCCCGAGGGTATTGTTGGCAGGGTTCCTTACAAAGGTACTCTTTCGGAGGTCATCCACCAGATGGTTGGAGGTTTACGTGCAGGCATGGGCTATACCGGTTCGCCCGATATTGACCATCTTCAACAGGCCAAATTTATTAAAATTTCTTCGGCTGCTGTTGTCGAAAGCCATCCGCACGACATTACCATCACCAGCGAAGCTCCTAACTATAGCCGGTAAATTCCGGAGTAAATTATTAATTATAAATTGCTAACAGTTAAAAATATAATTTCACAAATTACGTTTATTAATAATCAAATAATTACACCAATTATGACATCCTTTATGTTCTCAAACAAAAAAACTTACTTGTTTTCTGTTTTACTGTTTTTGATTTTATGCCCGACCATCTCAGTTTTTGCCCAGGACAATTCAGATGAAGTATTGATTACCATTGGAAACAATAAAGTTTCTAAGACGGAATTTTTGAATGTCTATCAAAAAAATAATGTTAAAGGCGATGCGATGGATCGCAAATCGCTGGAAGAATACCTTGACTTATACATCAATTTCCGGCTTAAGGTAAAAGAGGCAGAGGAATTGGGACTGGATACGATGAAATCATTTAGTGATGAACTGAATGGATATCGCAAACAATTAGCCCAGCCCTATCTGATTGACGAAGATGTTAATAAATCATTACTTGATGAAGCATATGCGAGAAAACAGGAAGATATTCGCGCAAGCCATATCCTGGTTAAAGTTGACCGTAATGCCTCGCCCAAAGATACCCTTGAAGCCTATCAGAAAATATTAAAAATACGTAAACGCATTCTTGCCGGTGAAGATTTTGGAACCGTAGCAGCCGAAATTTCCGACGACATATCGGCTAAAGATCGTACCTACGAAGGTCGTACCATCAAAGGGAATCGTGGCGATTTAGGCTATTTTACCGTATTCGACATGGTTTATCCTTTTGAAAGCGGAGCTTATAAAACGTCCAAAGGCGATATCTCAATGCCGGTTCGTTCGGATTTTGGATATCATTTAGTTAAAATTACCGACCGCAAGCCTGCTATGGGAAAAGTTCAGGTAGCTCATATCCTGCTTATATTTCCTAAAAATGCAAATGCTCAGGATTCGGCCCGACTTAGCGCCAAAGCCGATTCTATTTATCAGTTAGCTATCCATGGTAGTGATTTTGCCGAACTTGCTAAAGCTTCTTCCGATGATAAAGGCACGGCTTCTAAAGGTGGAGTTATTCCGTGGTTTACTGCCAATAAAATTATTCCCGAATATGTTTACCAGATCAGCCTTCTGAAAGATAAGGGCGATATTACAAAACCCTTTTCAACTCAATACGGATGGCATATCGTTAAACTTCTCGACAGAAAAGAAATCCCAAGCTTTGAAGAGTCAAAAACAGAAATCAAACAGGCTTTAGCCAAGAGCGACCGTAGCCTTAAGAGCAAAGAATCCCTGATCAACAAGATAAAAACGGAATACTTTTTTACCGAAATACCCAAAGCTAAAACGGATTTTTATAGTGTGGTTGATACCAACTTTTTCCATGGAAAATGGGACGTTGAAAAGGCCAAATTGCTGAATAAAAATTTGTTTGTTCTTGGTGAAAAAACTTATACCCAACAGGATTTTACTGATTATTTAGCTAAATACCAGCGAGAAATGCCCAAGTCAGATATTCAGACTCTGGTTGACAATAGATATAAAAATTTTGTAGACGAAAAATGTATGTCGTACGAAGACAGCCAGCTTGAAAATAAATATCCTGATTTTCGTTCGCTGATGAAAGAATACCGCGACGGCATCCTGCTTTTTAACCTTACCGACCAGAAAATTTGGTCAAAAGCCGTTAAAGACACCCTTGGACTCGAGGATTTTTATGGTAAAACCAAAACAAACTATATGTGGGGCGAACGCCTTGACGCATCTGTGTATACAATTAAAGATGTAAAAGGCAAGACAACTAAAAAAGTACGTAAACTCATTGATAAGGGAACTCCGGAAGAAGATATCCTTAAAGCAATCAATGTTGATTCGACCAATGTTTTGTCCATTGATCATAAAAAATTCAGTAAAGGCGACAATCCATTAATAGATAACATTAAATGGGAGAAATCCATAACCGAAAATAAGGTTAACGGCGATACCACCGTTTTTGTAGTTGTTCACGGCCAGGTTGCTCCCGAGCCTAAACTCCTGAACGAAGTCCGCGGACTGATTACCGCCGATTATCAAACCTATCTTGAAAAAGAATGGATTAAAACCTTACGGGAAAAATATCCTGTAGCCGTCAATAAACAAGTGTTTGAAACGCTGATAAAACAATAATGCCGTTTGAAAAGGATAGTTGTCATATTGCTCGTTTTGTTTAGCTCATGCAGTTATCTCCATAAATCAAAAAAAGGAGATGCAGTGGCTAAAGCTTATGATAAATATCTTTACATTTCTGATCTTAAAGGTATAGTGCCTCCCGGAACCAATAAAAGGGACAGCCTGTCCATAACTAAAAACTTTATTGATAACTGGATTCGCCAGCAGATACTTATTCATCAGGCAGAAAATAACCTTTCGGAAGATCAGAAAGACTTTACCGAACGGCTTGAAAATTATCGTAATTCGTTAGTTATTTTCCAGTACGAAACCGAGTTGATCAAGCAAAAATTGGATACTATTGTTTCGAAACAGGAAATTGAAAAATATTATAAGGATAATCAGGTAAATTTTATACTTCGCCAAAATATAGTGCAGGCAAGCTGGGTAAAGTTAAAGCCGGGTTCCAAAGGCGATGCTAAACTGAAAAAGCTCTTAACCTCTAATCGCGACAACGACCGGAATAAATTAGAAGAAGTTTGTCAGGAAAATGCTTCTGATTTTTCGTTAGACAACGAAAAATGGATAGCCTTTGACGATCTGGCCAAAATGATACCCATTAAAACCACCGATCAGGAAGCCTTGGTAAAGAAAAATAATGTTTTAGAACTGAAGGACTCATTAGCTATTTATTATGTGAAGTTCAGAGATTTTAAAACCAAGGAAAACGTTTCGCCTTTAAATTTTGAAGAAAAAAATATCCGTGAAATTATTTTGAACAAACGCCGTTTACAATTAATAGAGAAAATGCAAAATGAAGTCTTTGAAAAAGCATCAAAACAAAACGACTTCGTAATTTATTAACATGTTTATCAAGAAGTTTTCTTTCTTAGGGCAGCAAGACTTCAAATTTTAAAAACAAATTATTCTCTGATGAAATATCCATAAGGGCTATGCCAATACAAACCGAAATGATATTTTATGGATATTCCATTTGCCCAATAAAAAATAAAATTAATAACAAATGAAAAAAATCATTCTTGTTGTATTTTCAATAGTATTATCCTCTGTAACTCTGGTAAAAGCTCAGGAGCAGGTGGTGGATGAGGTTGTAGCCGTGGTGGGAAGTAAAATAATATTAAAATCAGATATTGAAGGGCAGTACGTTCAGTATAAAATGCAGGGCAACATTGGGAATGCTTCCGCAATGAAATGTCAGTTTCTGGAAAATATTTTATTTGAGAAGTTATTGCTGACCCAGGCCGAAATTGATAGTATTCAGGTTACCGACAATCAGGTAGAATCCTCAATGAACCAGCGTTTCAGATATTATATCAGCCAGTTTGGATCGCAGCAAAAACTGGAAGAGTTTTACCAAAAGCCCATTCTGGAAATCAAAGAAGAGATCCGGTCGCTGGTGAAAGATCAATTAATGGCCGAGCAGGTTCAATCGAAAATCACGGAAAATATCAAAATCACGCCGTCGGAAATAAAAGCTTTTTATAACAGAATGCCCGACGACAGCATTCCTTTTATTGATACTGAATACGAAATCGGGCAAATTATCAAACAACCACCGGTTAGCGCCGAAGCGTTAAGCGAAGCCAAAGAAAAACTAATGAACTTACGCCAAAGGATTATTAAAGGTGAAAGCTTTTCCACTCTTGCCATACTCTATTCCGAAGATCCCGGCTCGGCTAAAAAAGGCGGAGAGTTGGGCATGTTTAGCCGTGGGGAAATGTATCCCGAATTTGAAGCTGTTGCCTTTGGTTTAAAACCTAATCAGGTTTCAGATATTATTAAGACAAAAGCCGGTTTGCATATCCTGCAGCTTATTGAACGTAAAGGCGATTATGTGAATGTTCGCCATATTCTTATTCAACCCAAAGTTTCACCTTTCGATTTAGCGAAAGCCTCGTCATACCTCGATAGTATAGCCGGTGTTATCAAACACGATTCTATATCTTTCGAAAAAGCTGCCCTGAAATATTCGGACGATCCGGGTAAAATTAACGGCGCCTTGATGGTTAATCCTCAAACCAATACTTCCCGCTTTGAAGCAAAACAACTCGATCCTAAAGTATTTTTTGTAGTTGATAAGATGAAAGTCGGAGAGATTTCCAAAGCTGTTCCCCTGACAACGGAAGAGGGTAAGCAGGCTTTCCAGTTACTTTATCTAAAGGTTAGAACCGATCCTCATAAAGCTAATTTGAAAGATGATTATAATAAAATCCAAAACTGGGCTTTGGAAGAAAAAAAAGGTAAAGCTATTGATGATTGGATTAAATCCAAAACCGATAAAACTTACATCAGTATTATTGATGAGTTTAAAAATTGCAATTTTCAACATAAATGGATAACCAATTAAGGTATAAAGGCATTAGAATAAATATTGCTCTTTAAAACCCTGAACCGGAAATTTGAAATCTGACACTATGAATTATTCCTCCGACGTAGAAGCCATTGACGCATTTGTAGAAAAATATAAGCTGTTAAAAAAAGAAGTAAATAAAGTTATCATCGGGCAGGATGAGGTAGTAAAAAACCTTTTAATATGTATTTTCAGTAAGGGACATGGACTGTTGGTCGGTGTACCGGGGCTTGCCAAGACGTTGATGGTAAATACTATTTCCAAGGTACTGGGATTAAGCTATAGCCGTATCCAGTTTACTCCCGACCTGATGCCAAGCGATATTGTGGGTACAGAAATTCTGGACGAAACCCGTAAATTCCGTTTCATCAAAGGACCCATCTTTGCCAACATCATTCTTGCCGATGAAATCAACCGTACGCCGCCCAAAACCCAATCGGCACTGTTGGAAGCCATGCAGGAAAAAGCGGTTACCGTAGCAGGAAATACCTATCCGTTGTCGGAACCTTTTTTTGTGCTTGCTACCCAAAACCCGATAGAGCAGGAGGGAACCTATCCGTTGCCCGAAGCCCAGCTCGACCGGTTTATGTTCAACATCTGGCTCGATTATCCTTCATTTGACGAAGAAATAAATATCGTGAAACTTACCACTGCCCATCAGGAAAATAATCTTAGTATAATTCTTACTTCGGAGGAGATATTATATTACCAGAATCTTATTCAGAAGATACCGGTTGCCGATAATGTATTTCAATACGCCGTAAAACTGGCATCCAAAACCCGCCCGGGGACTAAAGAAGCCCATCGTTTTGCCGACGATTACCTTACCTGGGGAGCCGGTCCGCGTGCATCGCAGTATCTGATTATCGGGGCTAAATGCAATGCCGTGATCAACGGAAAATATTCGCCGGATATCGAAGATGTTAAAGCAGTAGCCGTTTCTGTTCTTCGCCACCGTATTGTTCGCAACTACAAAGCCGAAGCCGATGGCATCAAGGTGGAAAAGATTATTGAAGAATTGGTAAAATAATTTACGGGATATTCCGGGTATTTTCAAATTGTGAATTAGCGCCTTGTGTAAACGCCTGTGCATGTTGTTCGGATAGATTAGCACCTTGTGAAAATGGATGAGCATGTTGTTTGGATAAGTTAGCGCCTTGTAGAAATGCCTGCGCATGTTGTTTAGATAAGTTAGCGCCTTGTGAAAATGGATGAGCATGTTGTTTGGATAGGTTAGCGCCTTGTGAAAATGGATGAGCATGTTGTTTGGATAGGTTAGCGCCTTGTGAAAACGGATGAGCATGTTGTTTGGATAAGTTAGCACCTTGTGAAAATGGATGCGCATGTTGTTTGGATAAGTTAGCGCCTTGTGAAAAATGGATGAGCATGTGAGACTGCCCAAAATGGTGGAGGGAGACTACCTCCACGGGGCAAGTATTATTCAATAATCACTTTTCTTTTTTTCATACTCCAAAGCAAATAATATTATGAGTAATTTTGTTGAGGGAAAAAAATTAAATTCAGGAAAGCTATAACGATGTATGAAGTAAATCCCGAAGCGGAAAGAAAAGAAATTATCCGGCGCTACCGTAATTTAATAAGAGCATGGAAATCAAATATTAATGTTAAGGACGAGCGAATAATCCGAAAAGCTTTTAACTTAGCCTTAGAAGCTCATAAGGATATGCGGCGAAAAAGCGGCGAACCTTATATTTACCATCCCATAGAAGTTGCCCGCATTGTTGCAGGTGATCTGGGTTTGGGTGAAACATCCATTATTTGTGCCTTGCTGCATGATGTGGTTGAAGATACGGAATATACGTTGGATGATATCCGAACCATGTTTAATGATAAGATTGCCCAAATAACGGATGGACTTACCAAAATAAAAGGGATCACCGATGATCCTTCACCTTCGCGACAAGCCGAAAATTTTAAAAAAATACTTCTTACCCTTTCCATTGATGTCCGCGTTATTCTTATAAAACTTGCCGACCGTTTGCATAATATGCGTACGCTCGACTCCATGCCTCCCGAAAAACAATTAAAAATTGCCTCTGAAACCTCTTTTTTATACGCTCCGCTTGCACACCGCCTGGGATTATACGCTATTAAAAGTGAGTTGGAAGACCTTGCCTTAAAATATACAGAACCGGAAATTTACAATACGCTGTCGGAAAAACTGAAAAGTAGTGAACTCGAAAGGCATCGTTTTATTTCCAAATTTATCTATCCTATAAAAAAAGAGCTGGCAGATAAAGGTATTGATGCAGAAATTATTTCAAGAGAAAAATCCATTTTTTCTATCTGGAAAAAGATGCAAATCAAAGAAATTCCTTTTGAAGAAGTCTATGATATTTTTGCTATCCGCATTGTGCTCAATACTCCCTTCAGTTATTCAAAAGATCAGGAGAAAGACGCCTGCTGGCAAATTTATACCATCGTTACCAAGTTTTACAGCCCCAAACATAACCGCCTCCGCGACTGGATTTCCACTCCTAAAGCTAATGGTTATGAATCGTTGCATACTACCGTGATGAGCCATACGGGACGCTGGGTTGAAGTTCAGATTCGCACACGACGCATGGATGAAATTGCCGAAAAAGGCTGGGCAGCTCACTGGAAATATAAAGAAGCCGGCAGTACCGATAGCGGACTGGATAAATGGCTGAACCGTATACGTGAGCTGTTACAATCTTCCGAATCGAATGCGCTCGATTTTTTAGATGATTTTAAACTGAATCTTTTTTCGGAAGAAATCTTTATTTTTACGCCCAAGGGAGATTTACGAACCCTACCATCCAATTCCACGGCTTTGGATTTTGCCTACAGCATCCATTCACAAATTGGCAATAAATGTATCGGTGCCAAGGTAAATCATAAGCTGGTGCCGCTGAGTCATCTGCTTCGTAGCGGCGACCAGGTGGAGATTATCACTTCTAAAAACCAGAAACCCAAAGAAAACTGGATCGATTATGTAGCTACGGCAAGGGCAAAAAGTAAAATTAAAGAAGCCCTTCGCGAAGAGAAAAAATTACAGATTTCAGCAGGAAAGGAAATATTAGAACAAATTTTTAATGAACTTCATCTTGAATTTATCAAATCGAATATAACCCGTTTTCAGGAATATAATCATTTATCCACAATTTCCGATCTATACTATAAAGTCGCTAAGTCGGAAATCGGAATCAAAGAATTGAAAAGTTGCTGCCACGAACATGACCGGAGTGGCTGGTTAAGCTATATTCGCCGCCCTTTTTCCAAATCAAAACCTGCGGATCAAGATACATCGACATCCGAAATGCTTCCTGCAAAGATTGCCGGGAAACCTGAAGATTTGCTTTTAAAGGGGAATCTGGATAAATTGGAGTATAAAATAGCCACTTGCTGTAATCCCATTCCCGGCGACGATGTAATAGGTATAGTGGAAACCAATCGTTTCATCAACATCCATCGTACTAACTGCCAGCAGGCCATACAACTCATGGCAAGGTATGGAAACCGCATTGTTAAAGCAAAATGGACGCAACAACAATCCATTTCTTTTCTTACGGGCATAAAAATAACCGGAATTGATAAACTTGGTTTTATCAACGACATCACTAAAGTAATCACAGAGAATCTAAATTTAAATATGAGGTCAATCCATTTCGACAGTCACGATGGTGTTACCGAAGGCGTGGTGATGCTTTATGTTAATAATACGAAAGAACTGAATGATGTAATTCTTTCCATAAAGAAAATCAATGGAATTTCAAAAGTAGTGAGGGTGAATTAAAATTGTCAATACTGATAGGCAGATCTTTTTTATTTCCAAAATTCGATTAATCATGAAAACCATAGATAAAATTACTTACGAAACCGTTAAAAAGATTTTCACCGAGTATTTATTTAAAAATGGTCATCGAAAAACACCCGAACGATTTGCTATTTTAAAGGAAATTTATTCTACAAATGGACATTTTGATGTCGAAAAACTTCATACCAAATTAACGGATAAAAAATACATGGTAAGCCGCGCTACGGTATATAATACCATTGAATTACTGCTTAAAAGCAAATTAATAATCAAACACCAGTTTGGCAATAACAGCTCACAGTTTGAACGTTCCTACAAATACAGTCAGCACGATCATGTTTTATGCCTTGATACCGGAGAACTGCTGGAGTTTTGCGATCCAAGAATACATGAGATTCAGGAATCAATTGCAAAAATTTACAACATGGAAATAACGCATCATTCGCTAACGTTTTATGGCAGGTGCAAAGACAATAAATAACAAAATGGATGAAACTCACCTGGATTGTAGTTATAAAAACGTATGGCTATAATTTTAAGACAAGTGGGCTCAGTTCAAAAAAATAATAAAAATTATCTATAAATGAAAATTGACATTTTACTCGGATTACAATGGGGCGACGAAGGTAAGGGCAAAGCTGTTGACGTTTTAACCCCTAATTATGATATTATTGCACGCTTTCAGGGAGGTCCCAATGCTGGCCACACGCTTGAAATAGACGGGAATAAACATGTTCTTCATACGATTCCATCGGGTATTTTTCATAAAAATACTCCTAACCTTATCGGTAATGGCGTTATTATTGATCCCGTTCTGCTGATAAATGAAATTGAAGGACTTAAAACTAAAAATATTGATGCAACAATCAATTTGTTAATTTCAAATAAAGCTCACCTTATTTTACCGACTCACCGGTTGCTGGATGCCGCCTATGAAGCATCCAAAGGTTTAGCTAAAATAGGTTCCACCCTCAAGGGTATAGGACCGACGTATACTGATAAAACTGCCCGAAATGGGCTTCGTGTCGGCAATATTTTACAGCCCGATTTCAAAAGTCAATACTCCCAGCTAAAAGAAACTCATTTCCATTTAATCAAAGATTTTTTAAAATTCGATTGCTCAGGCTATCTGCTCGACCAAATGACTTTTAATGAGTACGAAGGTAAATGGTTTGATGCTGTTGAAAAAATGAAATCGTTAAAATTAATTGACAGCGAATATTATATAAATGAGCAGTTGGCTTTAGGCAAAACAGTTCTGGCTGAAGGCGCACAGGGAACCATGCTTGATATTGATTTCGGTTCTTATCCGTTTGTTACCTCAAGCAGTACTATTTCTGCTGGTGTATGCTCGGGATTGGGAATTTCCCCCCGTAAAGTTGGAAATACATTCGGAATAGTAAAGGCTTATTGTACGCGCGTTGGCAGCGGACCTTTCCCCACGGAACTTAATGACCAATCTGGTGAACAATTAAGGGATTATGGAAAAGAATTCGGTTCCACCACCGGACGTCCCCGACGCTGTGGCTGGCTCGATTTGGTAGCCCTGAAATATTCGCTTATGCTTAATGGTGTTACTAATCTTATACTTACTAAAGCTGACGTACTCAATTCGTTCGACGAAATAAAAATTTGTACGGCTTACAAAATTGATGGTAAATTAACACAGCAAGTTCCTTTCGATACGGCTGCCGCCATCGAACCCGTATATACGGTTCTTAAAGGATGGAATTGTGATCTTACGGGAATAAGCTCTTTCAACCAGTTACCCATCGAACTGCTAAATTATATTAAATTTATTGAAAATGAAGTAAACATCCCGTTTTCGATTGTTTCGGTAGGTCCTGATAGGAACCAAACCTTGATTAAAAATTCTGATTGATAATTATCTGTTTCTTTTTCTTTTACATTTTCTACACCTAAGCTTTTAAAATGGTGGTTTTGTTTTGTGTATTAAAATTATTTGTAACAAAAAACTTTTATTTTGTAACAAAAACCAACAAAACGCCGTCGTAGAGAAAAAGAGAAATATAATAATCTTAAAAAACAGATACCCATGAACTCATTAATTAAAAAATCAGTCAAAATCTCGCTGGCAGTAATAATGCTGTTGGCGTTATCCTGTAATTTACATGCGCAGGAAAATATAATTAAACAATCCCGAGATTTGCCGTCGTTTAATTCCATTGAAGTTGGAGGCGCTTTTACTGTTATTCTTTCGCAAGGAGGTGAACAATCGGTAGTTGTGGAAACCAATGAAGAAAATATAGATAAGATAATTACAGAAGTTAATGGTAATGTTCTTGAAATTCACTCTCGTAATATTCACAATTCTTCAAAACTTACAATTTATGTTAACTGTATAAACATTAATCGTATCGAAGCCAGTGGCGCCAGTAAAGTAATTGGAGAAAAAACGATTAATGCAACCCAACTTTCGATTGAAGCCAGTGGCGCTGCCGATATAAAACTTAGCATAAATGCAAGTGATTTACAAACGGATGCTTCGGGAGCGGCTACTGTAAAGCTTGAAGGTAAGGCTACCAATCATTCCTCTGAAGTCAGCGGAGCTGCTAACCTGCGAACTGCAGATTTGGAAACATCTAAAACAAATATAGAAGTTAGCGGGGCGGCTAATGCTAAAGTCAACGCCAAAGATGAATTGACAGCCGAAGTAACTGGTGCCGGAAGTTTATCTTCGGTGGGTGAACCTGCAATTAAAAAAATTAATAAAGACGGAACTATCGAAATCCAAATGCAAAAAATGAAAGAAGATTTAAAAGGTCTTGAAAATCTTAAAGACCTCGAAAACCTGAAACATTTGGGAGAATTGAAAGATTTGGAACACGCTAAAGTAATAAGGGAATATTCCGATGATTCCACCAAGGTTACCGTTAAAATAATTGATGAAGATGCGGATGAAGGTGATTCTGATAATGATGATTCTTCTGAAATTTATATAAACCATAATAATAGGGTTTGCATCCATGACGGAAATGTAGAGTTCCATCATAATCATGGCAAATTTAATGGCCATTGGGCTGGTTTGGGCCTTGGAATCAATGGTTACCTTACCAGTGATGGTAAGTTAGACATGCCGGCAGAATATAAGTATCTCGACTTGCATTATGAAAAATCGGTGAATGTAGATATTAATTTTTTTGAACAGAATATCAATCTTATAAGGAGACATTTTGGTCTGGTAACCGGACTTGGATTAACATTCAATAATTACCGGTTCGATAATAACGTTATTTTAGTTCCCGATAGCTCTAAGATTTTTGGATATTACGATAATTCAAAAGAAAACTATAAAAAAAGTAAATTATTGGTAACTTATTTAACTCTTCCACTGCTTCTTGAATATCAGACAAACAATAATTCAGACATCAATAGTTTTCATTTAACTGCCGGTGTTATTGGTGGCATTCGTATAGGTTCTCATACCAAAAACATGTATGATGGTGATAAGAAAACAAAAAATCGCGATGATTTCTATTTAAATCCTTTTAAACTTGATGCTACAGCACGTATTGGCTGGGGAGTGCTGAATCTTTATGGAAATTATTCACTTACCACCTTGTTTAAAAATGATAAAGGACCTGAATTATATCCATATAGCATTGGAATTTCGTTCGATATTGATAACTGGTAAATCATTTTATATCTTCAGGAAAAAACCACTCACAATTTTGAGTGGTTTTTTTATTTTGGTATCCTAAAAATTATTTAATTTAGCAACCCCGAATTTAAAAATAAATTTCTATGTCAGGACATAATAAATGGTCAACAATCAAGCGTAAAAAAGGTGCCATTGACGCCAAAAGGTCAAAAATGTTTTCAAAATTAATTAAAGATATTACTATCGCTGTAAAAGAAGGTGGTCCCGATCCCGATGGGAATCCACGTTTGCGTTTAGCGATTGCGAATGCCAAAGGAGTAAGTATGCCCAAGGACAACATCCAGCGTGCTATTAGTAAAGGCGCCGATAAAGATGCTGCATCTTTTCAGGAAACCACTTATGAAGGATATGCCCCTAATGGAATTGCAATTTTTATTGAATGTACTACCGACAATCTTCAACGAACAGTAAGTAATATTCGTTCCTATTTCAATAAATATGGGGGTAATCTTGGAACGAATGGTTCACTCAGTTTTTTATTCGATCGTAAAGGCGTTTTTATTATTCCTAAAGGAACAATAGACCCAGATGAATTTGAAATGGAAATAATAGATGCCGGAGCAGAAGACATTTCTCTTGAAGATGATACATTTACAGTTACTACAGCCATGGAAGATTTTGGTTCAATGATGCGAAAACTGGAAGAACTGAAAATTGAACCCGAAAGCGCTTCTTTACAGCGTATACCAAAAGAAACTACAAAATTAGATTTAGAAGCCTCAAAAAAAGTAATAAAACTCATCGATTTCTTTGAAGAAGACGACGATGTTCAAAATGTTTATCATAATATGGAAATTACTGATGAATTAATGGATGCCCTAAATCAATAATTATCCGTAGTTTAAAATAAAAAAAGGAGAGATGTTTAATCTCTCCTTTTTTATTGTTTAGCACTTCTTTTTTTAGCATTTTCCAGTTACAATGTTATATGTATCCTGTGCAATAACCAGTTCTTCGTTTGTGCTAATTGACATTACTTTAACTTTGGAATCAGGTTTTGAAAGGATAGAGTCGCTTCCTTTTAACGCTGAATTTTTTTCATTATCAAACTCAACTCCCAGATATTCCATGTTTTCACATACTCCCGAACGTACGTGCCAATCATTTTCACCAACTCCACCGGTAAATATAATTAAATCAACACCACCCATAGCAGCAGTATATGCTCCGATATATTTTTTAATCTGGTAACAATACATTTTTCTCGCAATTATAGCTCTTTCGTTTCCATTATCAGCGGCAGCTTCTATATCTCGCATATCAGAAGAGACTCCTGAAATCCCTAACATTCCACTTTTTTTATTGATTAAATCGTTAACAGCACTTATTGATAATTTTTCCTTATCCATAAGGAACAATAGAACTCCCAAATCAAGGTCGCCGGCGCGAGTTCCCATATACAAACCTTCTACCGGTGTAAATCCCATGGAGGTATCTACCGATTTACCTTTTTGAATAGCTGCTACCGAAGCGCCATTACCTAAATGACAAGTAATTATATTAATTTTTTCCCAATCAATTCCTAAAATCTTGCACGCTTTTTGAGCAACATATTTATGACTGGTACCGTGAAAACCGAACTTACGGATTCTGTATTTTTCATAATATTCATACGGTAATCCATAGAGATAAGCATAAGCTGGCATGGTTTGATGAAACGAAGTGTCAAAGATTGCAACCTGTTTTATTCCGGGGAGTATTGTCTCCATCGAAGTAATTCCTTTAAGATTTGCCGGATTATGCAAAGGGGCTAATTCAATACACTTTTCTATATCCTTTTTTACCGTTTCAGTAATAAGTACACTTGTCTTAAAATTTTCACCACCATGAGCCACCCGATGTCCTACGGCTTTGATTTCATTAACATCTTTTATTACACCATGTTGCGGATGAACCAAAGCTTCTAATATTAAACTTATACCAATGGTATGATTGGCTATATCCCTAACTATTTTGTATTCTGCTTTACCTTGAGGCTTATGTGTTAAAATACCATCGTTTATTCCAATACGTTCAATTAAACCTTTAGCTAATAAATTAGCATCTTTTTCCATGTCGAGCAACTGGTACTTAATGGATGAACTACCACAATTTAAGACTAATATTTTCATGTTTTTGTATTATATTGAATTTTATTGATTTATTTTTTGTTTTTGTATTGTTTTGATTTGGTTGAGCTTTAATGTATGCTTGCTGCCTGACTGGCCGTAATGGCAACCATATTAATAATATCGCTAATAGAACAACCTCTTGACAAATCATTTATTGGAGCAGCCATTCCTTGTAAAATGGGTCCTATAGCCTCGGCACCAGCCAGGCGTTGTACTAATTTGTAGGCAATATTACCTGTTTCGAGAGTTGGGAAGATGAGTACATTCGCTTTACCTGCAACGCTACTACCTGGAGCTTTACTTAGACCTACCGACTCTACAATAGCGGCATCTACCTGGAGTTCACCATCAACGGTTAGGGTAGGATCTAATTCATGCACGATCTCAGTTGCACGAATAACCTTGTCGCACATAGCATGTTTGGCACTTCCTTTTGTTGAAAAACTCAACATTGCAACTCTGGGATTAATTCCAGCTATATTTTTTGCTGTTTTAGCCGTAATTACTGCTATTTCTGCAAGCTCTCTGTCAGTTGGGTCTGGATGTACAGCACAATCGGCAAAAACAAGAATATCGTTTTCAACATACGGGTTGTTCTTAAAAATCATAATAAACGCTCCAGAAACAACACTTATTCCGGGTTGTGTTTTAACGATCTGAAAGGCCGGACGTAGTACATTTCCCGTAGAATTCATAGCTCCTGCCACTTCACCATCAGCGTCTCCATTTTTAATAAGCAAAGTAGCCAAATATAACGGATTTTCAACCAATTTATATGCCTCTTCTTTTGTCAGGCCTTTGCTTTTTCGGAGATCAAACAATAAATTAGCATAATAATCTTTCTTTTCATGATTTACAGGATCAATGATGGTAGCTTTAGGTATGTTAATTAAATTCCATTCCTTGGCTTTTTTTAAAATTTCTTCATTGTTGCCCAATAAAATAATTTTTGCTAATCCCTCCTGTAATATATGGTCAGTAGCCATCAGAGTACGTTCTTCCATTCCTTCCGCTAAAACAATTCTCTTCAAATTTTTCTTTGTATTAGAACGGATATTTTCCATTAAACCCATGGTATATTGTGCTTTAAATATTGATAATATGTTTATTAAAATAAAGCGCAAAATTATTACTAATTTTTGAGTCGGGGTGAAAAAAAATAAATTTTTACAGTTTAGCTTCACTAAAAAATAATACGTACGTTTTGTTTCGGTAATTTTGCAGAATTAATTACAACAAAAAGACATATTATTTTGATGCAAACTGATAATTTACAGGATACCACTTTGTTTTCCAATTCATTTCTTCAAAATAATGATTCTTTGGCTATCAAAGTAATACCATATAATTCTCAATTATCATTAAAAGAAATTGACTCCTTAATAAATATATCTGCTAAAGATACTGTTACCTCCATTTTCCCATATCCATCTCATTATCTTGTTAAAGACGAGAATACGATAATTAAATCCTATACAAAGTCTATCTTTTCGCCACATTTGTTATTACCCAAAAGCATGCAAGTTCATGAAGTAAATTCTTCGGGAGGGGATTGGATCTTTGGAATTTTTCTTCTTTGCTTTATTTTATTATCTTGGATAAGAATATTTTACAAAAAAAGACTCAATTTAATTTTTAAAACATTTATTTCACAACGAACAACGAATCTCCTTTTAAGAGATGGTACTTTGTTTAATGAGCGGATTTCCTTGGCCTTATCGTTCATCTTTTTTTCGACGATTTCCATGTTTGCGTATTGCATTTATCAATTGGCAACCAATACTGAATTTAAACCAACTCAGGGATTAATTATTTATGGTCAAATTTTTTTATTAATTTTTGCTTTTATAGCATTTAAGATGGTTCTGGTAAATATTATCGGAAACGTTTTTAATAACAAAATAAAATCTTTTGAATATCAAATTAATGATTTAATTTTTTTCCAAGTGCTTGGTGTGGTTTTGCTTCCCATTGTTTTATTCTACAGTTATTTGCACACACTAAATCTTTTGTATATAGCCACATCCATCATGTTTTTGTGGTATATTTATAAATTATTGAGAGATTTGTTTATTGGTATTACACACTCAAAATTTTCTCTTTTCTATTTATTTTTGTACTTTTGCACCGTCGAAATTTTGCCGCTGTTAGTTTTAATAAAATTGGCCATGAAGTATTAGTAAATAGAATATTTCCAAATCATTAAGACTAAAAGATTAAATTCTATGGAAAAGAAAGAGCAGAAATTAAAAATTAAAAACATCCTTGTTTCCCAACCACAACCTGTTGATTTTGAGAAATCACCCTTTAGCGAAATTGCTAAAAAATATAATGTTAATTTCGAGTTTAATAAATTCATTAAAATAGAGGGTATTACGTCTAGTGATTTTCGAAAGGACAATAAAATTGCAATATTAGATTATACTGCTGTTATTTTTAATAGCAAAAATGCTGTAGATCATTTTTTTAGACTTTGTAAGGAAATGCGTATTGAAATTCCTGATGCTATGAAGTATTTTTGCATATCTGAATCGACGGCTTATTATCTTCAAAAATATGTTCAATTTCGAAAACGTAAAATATTTCATGGGAAAGAGGATGTAAATCAATTAATTGAGATAATTAAAAAACATCGCGAGGAGAATTTTTTGTTTCCTTGTTCCGATATCCATAACGATAAATTACCTCAGCTTTTGGACGAATCTGAAATAAAATATACAAAAGCTATAATGTATAGAACTGTTCCAAGCAATTTATCTGGTGTTAATATATATCAATACGATATGTTAGTATTTTTCAGTCCTGCCGGTATTGATTCTTTGTTTATTAATTTTCCCGATTTCAAGCAAGGTAATATTGCTATTGCAGCCATGGGGCCAACTACCTCTAAGGCTGTAAAGGATTCAGGTTTAACTCTTAATATATCAGCTCCAACAAGTACAGCCCCATCAATTTCGATGGCAATAGACGAATATTTACAAAAAATAAACAAAAAATAAATTTTACCATATTAGATCTTTTTGTAAACATATAATTATACGTACCTATGCAAACCTTCAAAAAAAATGAACGTTTGTATAATAAGAAACTTATTGATAATCTATTTACTAACGGTTCTTATTTTTATATTTCACCCTTTAAAATTATTTGGCTTACCACTGATTTCCAATCAGCCTATCCTGCAAAACTTCTGATTAGCATTCCTAAACATAATGTGCATAATGCTGTTGATAGAAACTACATGAAGCGTATTATTAGAGAATCATACCGAAAAAATAAATCACAATGGTATGATTATTTGATTAGTAAAAATCAAAAATGTGTATTTGCGCTGGTATTTACGAGTAAAATATTAATTCCATATAACCAGATAGAAGCTACAATTTTACTAATTTTACAGCGTTTAATCCAAGAACATGAAAAAAATGCTGGGTAAAATACTAATCCTTATTATTCGATTTTATCAATTAGTAATTTCTCCCTATCTGATGCCTTCATGTCGTTATTCTCCAAGTTGTTCTGTTTATGGTATTACAGCCATTAAAAAATATGGTCCTTTTAAAGGAGGATGGCTTACCATAAAAAGAATTCTTTCATGCAATCCTTGGGGAGGAAGCGGATATGATCCAGTACCTTAATAAATTAAATTAATCATCGTATTATTTATAAAATAAAAAATATGGATTACATACATGAAGTTAAATTTTTAGATGTATGAATCCGATAAAACCTTCAAAAAAACATTAACGGATGAAGAATATAAAATTTAAATATTTTCAGATACAATTATTGGCCTTTTTGACCTTTATTTTTATAAACATATCGTTTGCAGGACTAGGACAAAACTCTGGCAATACTAATTTTGAGGCTGCCAAAAACTTAGAAATTTTTTCTACGCTTTTTAAAGAACTGAATATAAATTATGTAGATGAAATTAAACCTGCAGAATTAATTCAGGATGGAATTGACAATATGTTAGAATCGCTCGATCCCTATACAAACTATATTCCCGAATCCGAAATTGAAGATTATGAATTTATGACCACTGGACAGTATGGGGGTATTGGTGCTCTTATTCATAAAAATGGCGATTATGTTGTGATTTCCGAGCCGTACGAAAATTTTCCGGCAGCCAAAGCAGGTTTAATTCCTGGTGATAAAATTTTAGAAATCAATGGGAAATCAGCTAAGGGAAAATCTGTAAATGATGTAAGCGATATTTTAAAAGGGCAACCTGGAACAACTTGTACTTTAAAAATTGAACGATTGGGACAAAAACAATCTATTGAAAAAACAGTTATACGTCAAAAAATAACAATAGATAACATTCCCTATTTTGGCATGCTTAACGATAAAATTGGCTATATTCGTTTATCTGGATTTACTCAGGATGCAAGCAAAGAAGTGAAAAATGCGTTTTTAAAGCTCAAAGAATCTAATCACTTAAATGGCATAATTTTAGACTTACGCGGAAATGGAGGTGGTTTAATGAACGAAGCTATAAATATAGTTAATCTGTTTGTTGAAAAGGGTGAAGTAGTAGTAAGCACGAAAGGAAAATTAGAAGATAAGAACAAGACCTATCGAACCATGGTTCCGCCATTGGACAAAGATATTCCTTTAATAATATTAGTCAATCAGGGAAGTGCTTCAGCATCCGAAATTGTAGCCGGTGCTATTCAGGACTTGGATCGCGGAGTTATCGTCGGACAGCGAACTTTTGGTAAAGGTTTGGTCCAAAATGTTGTACCACTTTGCTATAATACCCGCTTAAAAGTTACTGTAGCAAAGTATTATATACCAAGCGACAGGTGTATTCAGGCAATAGATTATTCCCACAAGAATGGCAATGGTAATTTTGAAAAAATTCCTGATTCTTTAATACGTGCCTTCAAAACAAAAAAAGGACGTACCGTTTATGACGGAGGAGGAATAAATCCGGATATTAAATTAGAACCCACTCAATACAGTAATATATCCTTTAGCTTGACTAATAAATTTTTAATTTTTGATTTTGCTACCAAATTTTATTACGAAAATCCAACGATACCTTCTGCAAAAGATTTTGAAATAAACGATAGCATATTCAACAATTTTGTAAACTATATTTCTGATAAGGATTATGACTATACCACTAAAAGCGAAGAGGAACTTGATAAATGGAAAAAAATTGCGGAAAAGGAAAACTATTTCGACGAAATAAAACCCGAATTCGAAATACTTCGGACCAAGATGATGCATAATAAAAAAGATGATCTTGTAAAGTATAAATCTGAAATTGAAAATCTGCTAAAAGCTGAAATTACTACAAGATATTATTTCCAGAAAGGACGAATACAGTCGACTCTTGCAACTGACAATGAAATACAAAAAGCCATAGAAATAATTGGGAATCAACAAATGTACAATTCTATTTTAAATGGCACTTTACAAAAGACTGACAATCCAAAATAAAATGTCTTGGAATACTGCCCCATTAAGGTACAATAGCTATCTTGGCGCCCTTGCCTTGATGCTAATTGCCATGCCATTATCAAATTATTTAATGAGCGTTTCCCAATTTCTGCTGGCAGGAATTTGGTTATGGGATTGTTCGTCAACCGGATTTTCTGAAAAATTTACAAAGTTTTTCAAAAATAAAGCAGCTTTGGTTGTTACTTCCTTTTTTTTACTTCATCTCATTGGTTTAATTTATACAACTGATTTTAATTATGGGTTTAAGGACATACGAACAAAACTTCCTCTTTTAATTATCCCATTTATTCTTTCAACATTACCAAAAATCAAAAAACGTGAATTTTATTTCCTTATAGTTATTTTTATTGCTGCTGTTTTTGTTGGCTCATGTTGGAGTGTCATTATTTTATATACTCAAACGATAACTGATGCGCGAGAATTAACGCCATTTCTCTCTCATATTCGGTTTAGTATGAATATTTGTCTGGCAATTTTTTTCTTAGTTTTTCTTATTTTTCAAAATGATTTTTTAAAACCATTCCATAAAATTCTATTTAGTATTTTAAGTGCATGGTTCATTTTTTTCCTGTTTATTCTTGAATCGCTTACAGGAATTATAATTTTACTATCCATTAGTATCATATTATCAATTTACTTCATTTTTAAATTAAAAAATATATATTTCAAATCAAGCTTGCTTATTTTTATTTTGAGTATCATTACATTGGTTATTGTTTATCTAAAAAATACAATAGATGATTATGAATATGCAGCTCCAATTTCCATTCAGCATCTTGAAAAATATACAGCTTTGGGGAATGTTTACACCCATGATACCATTCATTTTGGTATCGAAAATGGAAAATATGTAGGATTGTACCTTTCAGAAAAAGAACTATGTGATGCTTGGAATAAAAGAAGTAATTATGATTATTCTGGGAAAGATGCTAATAATCAAATTATTAAATATACACTAATTCGATTTTTAAATTCAAAAGGATATAGGAAAGATGCAGAAGGAGTAAATAAATTGACTCCCCAAGAAGTACATTATATTGAATCAGGAGTTGCTAATGTTGAATATCTTAATAAAATTGGTTTTAAAACCAGAATTTATCAGGCTATAATGGGGTATCAATCCTATAAAGCCGGCGGCAATCCAAGCGGAAATTCATTATTTCAACGAGTTGAATATTGGAAAGCTTCAATTTATTTAATAAAACACAATTTTTTAATTGGTGTTGGTACTGGAGACATGAATATTGCTTTTTCACAAGCCTATGAAAAATTGCAATCGCCTCTTGATCCTCAATTCCGACGGCGTTCTCATAATCAATATCTTTCTGTTTTTGTTGATTTTGGAATCATTGGTTTTGTCTGGTTTATTTTTAGCCTATTTTATCCACCAATAAAACTTCAAAAATTTCATAATTTTTTTTATATAATTTTTTTTCTTACGCTAATTTTATCTATGTTTGTCGAAGATACTATCGAATCTCAGGCAGGATTAACCTTTTTTGCTTTTTTTAATTCATTTTTCCTTTTTTGTCATAAAAACGAATGATTTTAGCTTATATTAAAATACTTAAACAAAGTTAAGCCAATATGCGAAAATTGAACTTTAATTGTATTGTAAACGAGTATAATTCTATAGAGGAGTTGAGTAATGACGATAAACTTCTTTTAAATGACGCAAAACAAGCAGCTGAATTTGCATATGCACCATATTCAAATTATTATGTTGGAGCCGCAGCAAAATTAGAAAATGGAATAATTATTAAAGGAAATAATCAGGAAAATGCTGCTTATCCTTCCGGTTTGTGTGCCGAAAGAATCGTTGCTTTTTCAGCGTCTTCGCAATATCCGGATGTACCTATAATTTCTATAGCTATTTCAGCCAGAGCAAAAGATTTTGTCGTAAATTCTCCAGTTACTCCATGTGGTTCTTGTAGACAAGTTTTTGCCGAACTTCAAAATCGCTACAAAAAACATATACGGTTTATTTTAAGTGGTGAAATCGGTAAAATATTTATTATAGAAGGCATTGAAAATCTTCTCCCATTTATGTTTGAAGCTGAAAATTTAAAAAAATAGTTCTCATTTTATAAAAATTGTCATGCTAAAAGTTCTTATAATCGATGATGAAACAAAATCAAGGGAAACCATCAAGGATATGCTTGAAATTTTTTGTCATGGAATTGATGTTATTGCACAAGCCGATAGTGTTAAAACAGGAATCTTAGCTATCAAACAATATAATCCCGATCTTGTATTATTAGATATCCGAATGCCTGATGGTACAGGCTTTGACTTATTGCGACAACTAGGGCCTGTTAATTTTAAACTCATTTTTATTACAGCTTACGAAGAATATGCAATTAAAGCATTTAAATTTAGTGCACTCGATTATATCTTAAAGCCGATTGATCCTGTAGAACTTATAGAGGCTATTGACAAATCGAAAAAAATGATAGCAAATGATAGCCTTAACTTACAGTTAAATTCATTCTTGTCCAATATTGATGCCTCATCAAAAGAAACAAAAAAAATCGCTCTTAAATCAATGGATAGCATTAATCTGGTTGAAGTTAATGAAATTGTCAGATGTGAGTCTAATGGAAATTACACAAGTTTTTATATGACTGACGGGGAGGAAATCATCGTTTCAAAAACGATGAAAGAATTTGCTGATATTCTCGATGACCATAATTTTTTTCGAGTTCATCAGTCTCATATTATTAATCTCCGTCATTTAAAATGCTTTATTAAAAATGAAGATGAATGCATAATGAGAGATAACTCAAGAGTACCGGTGTCATCTCGTAAACGAGATGAGCTAATAAAATTTTTTAAAAAATATTAAATTTTTTATCAATTCTTACGAATACTCGAGAAACCCCTACGAATACTCGAGAAACCCCTACGCTTAATAAATCTTCCCAATTAATAAAAAATATATTTTTACTATTGCACACGATTTAATAATGGATTTTTTATTAAATGGTTGAAATTATAATGTTCGTTTCTATTTAATTTTATCATTTAATCATATTTATTGTTTAATCATTTTTTAATATTCCTTCCAACTCATCCACAATTAGGGTCCCGAAAAAACATTCAAAGCTATCCACATCTCTCAAATATTTCGGGACTCTTTTTTTTAATCTTTTCATTCTATTCTCAATTTATTTATAATTTTGAAGTAAATTTATAAATCAGATGACCGATACTTCAAATTTAAATTTTCAACTTTTTGATGATCCACTGAAGTTGTATAATTCAATGTTACTGGACATTAAAAAAGCACAAAAATATATTTATATTGAGACTTATCGTTGGGCTAATGATAATGTCGGATTGAAATTCAGGGATGCCCTTATAGCTAAAGCAGTTGAAGGTTTGGAAATAAAAATATTAGTTGATTCATGGGCTACTACCCTTCCAAATACCTTTTTTGCAAACGTAATTAATGCAGGTGGTGAGGTCCGTTTTTTTAAAAAAATAAAATTTTCGTTTGATTTTTTTACAAAAAATCATAGACGAAATCACAGAAAACTTTTACTGATTGATGATACCATATCATACATGGGCTCGGCAAATCTTACAGCTTATTCCTTAAATTGGCGTGAATTAGTAATCCGATTAAACGATAACATAACTGAAAAATTTAAAAGATCTTTTCTCGAAAGTTATAAAATTTACAACAAGTACATTTTTAATAAGTTTTCTTTTAAAAAAACGATCCGGCATAATGGCTTTGAAATCATTCAGGATTTGCCTTCAATTTATCGCCAACAAATAAAAAAGAAATTTGAATTATTAATTCAAAATGCCAAAAAAGAGGTTACCATTGAAACTCCCTATTTTTTACCGGGTTATAAATTGCGTAAATCATTAATTGAAGCAGCTCAGCGAGGAGTAGTTGTAAACATTATTGTACCTGAGCATTCAGATGTGAAAATCGTTGACATTCTAAGAAGCTTATATTTAGGTCTATTATACGAACATGGCGTTAATATATATTTATATTTTCCTTATAATTTACACGCCAAATGTTTAATGGTTGATAACGAAATATTTGAAATTGGTTCGCCAAATTTTGACTACAGAAGTTTTCGGTATATGTATGAAATTGCATTGGTTGGTAAAGAGCCAGCAATTATTAGTAAAATAAATGAACACATTAGGGGAACGATGATTCATTGTAAGCATTTTAATTATACCGCATGGCAAAACAGACCGCTCATTGAAAAGATTTTTGCCCGTCTTTTAATACCATTAAGGCATTTATTTTAAAAAAAATCCTTTTGCTTTACAGCAAAAGGATTTTTCAATTCATCCGATCAATAATATTATGAAATCTCAATGATTTTTGATGGATTTTGAGCTTCTTCTTTCTTTGGAAGGGCAACCTTTAATATTCCATTCTTATATTCGGCATTTATTTTTTCAGCATCAATTTCTTTGGGTAAAGTAAATGACCTGCTGAATGCTCCATACATGAATTCTTTACGGGTGTAGTTTTTTTCTTCTTCCACTCTTTCGTTTTCTTTTTCGGACGAGATAGTTAAAATGTTGTTTTCCAAATTGATTTTAAAATCTTCCTTTTCTAAACCCGGAATGGCTATTTCCAACAAATAAGAATCTTTTTTCTCAATGATATTGGTTGATGGCATAGTATTTAATCCTTTCCAAATCATTGGGTTAAATTCTTTTTCAAACAAATTATCAAAAATGTCTGAAAAAAACGGTTGATTTTTCCATTTAACAAGTGTCATAATTTGGTCCTCCTATTTTTAAATTAATTTATTTTTAATTCTCCTTTTGCAATTATCGTTCCAAGAGAATTATTATCGAAATTTGAACCAAAATGTGCCATATTGGCATTATTACTTTGAAATATTTTGAAAATATCAGCCATTATGACATTATATCATAAAAAAACCGGAATTGAAAAATTCCGGTTTAGATTTGATTTTTTTCAGTTTTACCCGCAATGGAAATATTGATTGACCAAATTCATGATTTTATCCTTATCATTTAAAATGTCCTTTCTTAGCTCTTTGTCGTTATATGCTTTTAATTTAGAGATAATTCCATAAATTAATCCTGGTGTAAACACATCATATTTTAAATAAATGTCTTTTTGCTTTTCCAAACAATCTGCAGATTCTGCACATGAATCCGGTAAATGATTTAATTTGTTCAAAGTTTCTTTATATTCGTCATGAAAAATATTTACATCGACGTAAGTTTTTTTTGCAAAATCGAGCGCATTTTCCATTTGAAGTCCATGACGCGCAGCAACAGTTAATCCGGCAAGTAACAGATAAATATCTGCAGAACCATCAGGACATCTGAACTCAACTGTTTGTTTGTAAGATAGATCTTCGGCGATATTTATTTCGTTTGGATTGGCATCTAAACTCATGTTGTTGACGCCTGACCAGCCCAAGGGAACCCTTACAAGAACAGATCGGTTTCTGTCACCCCAACAAATATTCGTTGGCGCTTCCTGATGAGGCACAAGCCTGAAATAAGAAGTCGGGTTTGTATTTCCAAAAGCAGTCAGTGAGGGGGCAAGGTCTAAATATCCGGCAATAGCACGTTTGGCTACATCACTGAGGATGCCATTTTCAACCATAACGTTGCGATTGTCCTTAACTAATTTAGTGTGAATATGTAATCCGCTTCCAGCTTTACCAACAGTAATTTTGGGAGCAAACGTAATTGAAACTCCGTATTTATAAGCTAACGTCCTAAGTATCCATTTGGCAATCACAAGTTGATCGGCTGCATCTTCTAATTTGGTAGGTAAAAATTCAATCTCATTTTGTTCATAATCCAAATTATTATAACAGAAATTACCTACTTCTGAATGTCCATATTTAATTTTACCTCCTGTTTGAGCTATGGCATGCATGGCTTCGGTACGCAAATGTTCAAATTTATTGAATGGAGCTGATTCCTGGTAGCCACGTTGATCTTCTGTTGGAAAAAGATTATTTTGTTCACTAATAATATAATATTCCAATTCGCCCATTACTTCAAACGAAAATCCAGTTTCACGTTGTAACACTTCATGTGCTTTACGAAGAATATATTGTGGAGAACTGGCTAAAGGCATTCCATCTTTATTATAAAAAGAACAAAGAATATCAAGCGTCGGTATTGATGTAAACGGATTTAAAAAAGCAGTTTTATATCGTGGTATTACATATAAATCGCTCGAACCAGCTTCAATATGGGAAAAAAGGCTTGATCCATCAACGCGTTCACCTGAAGTAAGAATATTTTCCAGATGTGTTTTATTGTGAATGACGAAATTTAGTGTCTTCAAGCGACCGTCGCCTCCCACATATCTGAAGTTAACCATTTCAATTTTATTGTCTTCAATGTATTTTATAAGGTCGGCTTTTGTAAAATCTTCGGCGGGCTTGTTTAAATATTTAACCAACGGGTTGGGGTTCATCTCGATTAACTTATTCATTATCATTATATTTATAAGATTTTCTTTTTATAATTTTGGGCTACAAATGTAGAAACTTTTTTAAATATTACTCTTTATACATAAACTGGATTTGCTTTAAGAAAATTATGGTTAAAAATTTCCATATTGAAATCTTTGCGTACTTTTGAAGTCAAATTATTATGCATGAATTTGAATGAAATTATTTTCTTCTTCCTGTTTATTTCAATAATATTTGGAGTATTATGGTTGGATTTGAGTGTAATCGGTAAAAAAAGCCATATCTTGCCCTTTAAAGAAGCCCTTGGTTGGACACTGCTGTGGGTATTTTTAGGACTATTGTTTTTTTTATTTATAAAAACTCATGGAGATTTAATACATGGAAGGGATATTAATAAGGATGGAATTGTCAATATTGATGATTTAAAACAATTGCAAATCCGATATGACCACCCAATAAATTTTGACGGCTTGAATTATGAAGAAGCACTCAAGGTGTATCGCCATAACATGTCACTCGAATATATTACGGGCTATCTACTTGAATATGCATTGTCTGTTGACAATGTGTTTGTCATGATATTAATATTTTTATCTTTCGGAGTTAAGGAGATTTATTATAAACGGGTTTTGTTTTGGGGAATCATTGGGGCTATTATTATGAGGTTTGTTTTTATCTTTTTGAGCGCAACCCTTATACATAAGTTTTCCTGGATTTTATACGTTTTTGGTGGGTTTCTTGTATTCACCGGAATCCAAATGTTTATTGAAAGAAATAAAAAAGCAAAAATTGATACGGATAACCATCCAGCAGTTAAATTTGTTTCAAAGTATTTTTCTGTTTATAAGGGTGATTCGGGAAAGAAGTTTTGGTTAAGGGAAAACAGTAAATTTTATTTTACGCCCTTATTTATTGTTTTATTGGTAATTGAATTTTCAGATGTTATTTTTGCCTTTGATTCCGTTCCGGCTATCTTTTCAGTTACTCAGGATCCTTACGTGGTTTTCTTTTCCAACATTTTTGCTATTCTCGGTTTGCGGTCATTATTCTTCCTGGTGGTTCACGTAATACATCTCTTTGAATACCTTAAAATCGGACTTTCCGTATTGCTTGTTTTTATCGGAACGAAGATGTTTCTTCACAATTGGCTCGAAGAAATTGGATTTACAACGGCTCATTCCCTTTATATCATTTTACTGATACTTTCACTAAGCATTATTGCCTCGCTTCTGTTTCCCTCAAAAGAAAAGAACAGGGTTGAAATCTGATCTTTAATAAACGGCTAATTACTTTTTACTCAAATATGCTTCAAGCAGTTTTTGAGCTGCAATATAGGAACTTGTTTTACCAGATAATACGTCGCCTTCGAGCTGAATCAACAATCTTCTGATGTTCTGATTTTGATAAAAGCTATCGCGAAGATTTTGATCTATAAAATCATACATTATCTGTTTGAGTTGTTCGGTGCGTTTTTGATAGAAATACCCGTTATCTTTTGTGAACCGGACATATTCCTCAATGATTTTCCAGGTTTCAATGATTTTATTCTTATACCTTGCGGAACATATTTCTACCACCGGTTCCCAACCCGAAGGAGGCAGAGGGAAAAGCCTCAACGCATTAAGATATTCTGATTTGGCAAGGTTAGCTTTTGTAATGTTATCGCCATCGGCTTTATTAATAATAATGGCATCGGCCATTTCCATTATGCCTCGTTTAATTCCCTGGAGTTCGTCTCCCGCACCGGCAAGCATCAGCAGGAGGAAAAAATCGACCATGGAAAAAACAGCCGTTTCGGATTGTCCGACGCCAACGGTTTCAATGAAAATAGTATCGAAACCGGCAGCTTCGCACAAGATAATGGTTTCCCTGGTCTTGCGGGCTACCCCGCCTAAGGAACCTGCCGCGGGTGAAGGACGTATAAATGCATTGGGATCGGTGGCCAATTCCTCCATGCGGGTTTTGTCGCCAAGGATGCTTCCTTTGGTTCGCTGACTGCTTGGATCAATGGCTAAAACCGCCAATTTATGACCAGCTTCTGTAAGGTGTTTTCCCAGCGCTTCAATAAATGTACTCTTCCCAACTCCCGGAACTCCGGTAATGCCAATCCTGACTGAATTTCCCGAAAAGGGCAAGCAGCGCTCGATGATCTGTTGAGCCATTTCGGTATGCTCAGACAACGAACTTTCGATTAACGTGATTGACTGGCTGAGGACGGTCCTGTTTCCAGCTCGTATTTCGTTTACAAACTCATCGATGGTAAGCAATTGCTTACGGTTAGCCCTCAGTTGCTTGATGGCATATTTATTAATCGAACCTGGTTGTTCAATCCCCTCCTGAACTTTGAGTGCAGACCTGGAAAACTTATCGGATTTTGTCATTAAAAAGCGCTTTACTTCTTAGCAAAAATAATAAAAGAAATCTGGTCGTACCACAAAGTTGAAGAAAAACTTTAAACAAGCCAACAAGCAACAACTTAGTAAAACCGTAAACAATTAACAGATTTTCTATACTTTTGTGCGCAAATAAATCCACTATTTGAATCCTCTTAAACAACTTGCCGGACAAACAGCCATTTACGGCCTGCCAACTATCTTAGGCCGGTTGTTAAATTATTTATTAGTCCCGTTATACACGTATCAGTTTGCTACTTCCGAGTATGGTGTGGTAACCGAAATGTATGCCTATGTTTCGCTTTTTGCAGTAATACTGACCTATGGCATGGAAACCGCATTTTTCAGGTATTCACAAACTGAGGACGATAAAGGAAAGGTATATGGTACTTCTGTCCTTTCGCTGATTATCACTTCCGCCGTTTTTATTACTATTTCCATGATTTTTGCCCGCCCGGTGGCCAGCCGGATGGGATATGCCGAACATACGGAATATATCCGATGGTTTGTCCTGGTATTGGCTTTTGATGCCTTGAGCGCCATACCTTTTGCCAGGCTACGCGAGCTTAATAAAGCCGGACAATTTGCGCTTATCAAATCCATCAATATTGTTATTAATTTAGGCCTTAACCTGTTCTTCATTCTTTTATGCCCCTATCTTCTTAAATCATCCGGAAACGGGTTTATTTTAAAGCTTATCCATTTTGTTTACAACCCTGAAGTTGGCGTCGGGTATATTTTTATTTCCAATTTAATAGCCAGCGGAGTTACCCTGCTTCTTTTATTGCCCGTAATCCTTGATATCAAGCTTACGTTTAACAAACCGTTATGGAAACGAATGATCAAATATGCCCTGCCCATCATGATTTTCGGGATGGCAGGGATTGTCAATGAAACGTTCGACCGTATTTTATTAAAACATTTGCTGCCGGGTTCCGATATGAAATACAACATGTCGCAACTGGGAATATACGGAGCCTGTTACAAGATTTCCATCCTTATGACGTTGTTTATCCAGACGTTTAAATACGCCGCCGAACCCTTCTTTTTTAATCAAAGCAAAAACACCAATGCCAAGTTGCTTTATGCGCAGGTGATGAAGTATTTTGTAATGGTTTGTTGTTTTATCTTCCTTGCCGTGATGATGTATATTGATGTGGTGATGTTATTTGTGGGCAGGGAATATCGCGTGGGACAACCGGTGGTGCCCATACTGTTGCTCGCCAATTTATTCCTGGGTGTGTTTTATAATTTGTCCATCTGGTATAAACTTACGGGACAAACCATCTGGGGAGCCTATATTTCCATTTTCGGAGCCATACTCACACTCATCCTGAATTTCTGGCTGGTTCCCATTATCGGTTATATGGGTGCGGCCTGGGCTACGTTTATTTGCTACGGTTCCATGATGGTTGCATCCTACATCGTAGGCCAGAAATACTATCCCATCAATTATAACGTAAAGAAACTCCTTGGCTTTTTCGGCCTTTCCATTCTATTCTACTTCGTAAGCATCCTTATGCATTTCGAGAATCGCATTCTCCATCTGACAATAAATACCTTTATCCTTCTCCTCTACGTTTTTATTCTTTTTATGATCGAAAAGCCAAAGAGACTTTTTGTTGGTAAATCCTGAAAAGGGGTAGATTAATTGGATTGAGGCAGATTGATAGGATTGAAGAGATTGATTAGATTGTGCATAAAAGCCTAAAAATCCTTTCTTTCGACAGGATTACAGGATTCCACAGGATATACCGTCGAAGCCATATCATCCATGTTCTATTAATAAAGATTGCGAAATCTTACAGCCTAAGGAGAGACGACCTCTCAGCATAAGGAGAGACAGTCTCTCAGCCTAAGGAGAGATAACCTCTCAGCATAAGGAGAGGAAGTTTCTCCAAATTTCGATAAAAAAACTTCCTGTTTCCGATGTTTGGATTTTTTCCAAGAATCAATGCGATACGTTTAATACATAATCGAATACATAACTACGTGGCTTATTCAGATCCCTTCCCTGAGCCGAAAATTGGGTAGTTATACTTAGTTTGTAATCGCCGTCGGGTAGGGTGGCAGGGACTACAAAGGTAAGCTTGGATGGTTCGTTTACCAGCAGCGAGGTCTGCGGAATGGCAATCACCGCCGAAGTTTGCTGGTTGATAAGATGGATGCCTACCTCCGGATCGCTGCCATCAATCTTTATACGGCTACCGCTAAGGTTTACTCCTCCGCCGGGGGTAAGACGGCTATTGACCGCGCCGGTGGTTACATCGGTTACCGAATTTACGAATAAGCCGGAAGCAGCCATTCCCCTTACGTTTACTGAGGTAGCTTTTACAGCTTCGCGAACTTCAGCCGTAGGCGTGGCATTCACCGTAAGGCTGTGCTGCGATGAATCCCAGGAAGCATTGTCGCCGATAAAAACTCCGTTAACGGTAAGGTTGAAATACCCAAGGCCAAATTTTACGGAAGCGCCGTTAGCTAATTCAGTTATGGCAACTTCTTTAACAAGCTCGATGGAAGCTTTGATGGTGGTCGCACTAAGGTCGGTACGACGTGTAAGAACTAATTTTATTAGGTCGTCTTCGTTGAGCGACTTGCTGGTTACTACGCGGCCGAAACGGTCGTCTTTACGTTCAGTTAGCATTAAATCGTGAAGTTCCACGATTACGCTGTTCTTTTCTGTTAGAGCCATAATTTGTTTTTTTTTTTAAAGATTTGATAGATTAATTACCTGATTTAAGTCATGATGATAAAATTTTAATGATACAAATTTAAAAATAATATTTCAATTGGAATAACTACTTTTTTCAAAAAAGCGACTTTATCGTCAAAAAAAAGCCGATGGTAAAAAGAAAAAATTTACTTTTGCATTTTAAAATACCAATTGAGGATTTAAAATGGACGACGGACCTGCGAGTACAAGGAAATTAATTCATAACGAATAAAGAAGGAGCTCGCTTTTAGCTTTCATCCTTCTAATTAACTAAAGGAGGATGCAAAGATGACCTCACAATCAACGATATATTTAAGTCATCTCATCGGCAATAAAGTATTGTCCGAAGAAAATAAACCTATAGGCAGATTACTCGATTTGGTGGTGGACATGAATTTTGCCCTTCCCAAAGTAATTGCGGCTAAGGTAAAACTGGGCAAATTACCCATAATTATTGATATTGAACATCTCAAGATCAGTAAACAAAACGGTAAATATACCATTACCTGCCGCCATATCGAGGAATTTAAAATTGAAACCGATCATACCCTTTTCCTGACCAAGCACATGCTCGACAAACAAATTGTCGACATCGACGGGCGCAAGTTGGAACGAGTCAACGATCTGCGATTGGCCGTGCTTTCGGCAGGTATCTTTGTGGTAGCGGTTGATGTCGGAATCGAGGGGCTATTGCGTCGCCTGACCGTGGCCAAAACAATCAACCGGTTATTGAAACCTTTTGGAAAATCCATCCCCGGGAAATTTATCCTTTGGGACGATGTAGCCACCATAAGTGGATCGCAGGAAGGGATAAAGCTGTCGAAGGAATATTCCAAACTCGAGAAACTGCACCCTTCCGACCTAGCTGATATTATTGAAGACCTTGACCGTAAGTCACAGGTAGCTGTTTTTGCTTCCCTTAACGAAGAAAAAGCTGCCGATGTGCTTGAGGAATTGGAGACAGAAGCTCAGATAAACGTGCTCGAAAGCCTGTCGAAAGAAAAAGCTGCCGATGTGCTCGAAAAGATGCCTGCCGATGAAGTAGCCGACATCCTCGACGATCTGGAAGAAGAAAAGGCGGAAGAACTGCTGGGCGAAATGGAAAATACGGCATCCCAGGAAGTACGCGAATTGATGGATTATCCCGAAAATACGGTGGGTAGCCTTATGTCCACCGATTTCTTTTCGTTTAAGGAAAGCATGACTGTTGACGAAACACTTCGCGAATTACGAAGACTAAAGCCCGAACCCGATTCCATTTATTATCTGTATGTCCTGGATAAGGATGAACATCTGATAGCGACGGTTTCTTTACGCGACCTTATTATTGCCGAACCCAATATAAAATTAAGCCAGATAATGAATCGCGAGGTCATCAAGATCGTTGATACCGATAAAATTGATTCATTAGCCGAACTTATAACCAAATATAATTTGATTGCCCTTCCGGTAGTCAATAAAGAACTAAAGATGGAAGGTATGGTTATCATCGACGACGTGGTATATACTTTATTGAAGACAAGAAAGAAAAAAACATTACGGGAAGAATAAGAAGGAAGAATAAGAATGATAGCTTTAAAGGCAAAAAAGAAAAGTTTTTGGAGAAACATCGGTATTTTTCTGGCAATCTTAGGTCCGGGCATCATTACAGGAAGCGTTGATAACGATGCCGGCGGAATCACTACGTATTCCGTAGCCGGGGCGCATTATGGTTATGCCCTCCTCTGGACACTGATTCCGGCTTTCGTTGTCCTTTTGGTAGTTCAGGAAATGAATGCCCGTATGGGTATCGTAACCGGAAAAGGGCTTGCCGATTTGATTCGCGAAAATGCCGGAGTAAAAATCACCTTTTTCATTTTTATAGGGCTGCTTATTGCAGATATCGGAAATACAACCACTGAATTTGCCGGTGTTGCCGGGAGTATGCAGGTGTTTGGGATAAGCAAATACATTTCTGTTCCCATTGCGGGAATAGCGGTATGGCTATTGGTAGTAAAAGGGAATTACCGAAGTACCGAAAAAATATTCTTAATTTTCAGCCTCTTTCTATTATCCTATGTAATTTCGGCTGTAATAGGTAAACCCAATTGGTCTGAAATTGGCACTGCGATAATCAAACCAACCATGCAGTTCAATTTTACATACATTTCTATTGTCATTGGCATTATCGGTACTACCATTGCACCGTGGATGCAATTCTATATGCAATCGGCTGTTATTGAGAAAAGATTAGATATTGAAGACTATAAATATACGCTTGCCGATGTCGTTATCGGTTGTATTGCAACAATTGCCGTTGCCTTTTTTATTATGGTTGCCTGTGGTGCAACGTTATTTCCCAATCACGTTGAGATATCGGAAGCCAAAGATGCTGCCATGTCGCTCAAACCGTTAGCGGGATCACTTGCTTCCGCAGTGTTTGCTTTCGGATTATTTATCGCTTCTGTTTTTTCAGCAACTATTTTACCTGTTGCTACGGCTTTCTATGTCTGTGAAGCTTTTGGTTTTGAAGCAGGCATTGATAAAAAATGGAACGAAGCGCCTAAGTTTTACTGGCTTTATACAATAATCCTTATTGTGTCGATGGGAATCATACTTATTCCCAACGCCCCGCTTATTGCGATCACACTTTGGTCTCAAATTTTAAATGGATTATTACTGCCGGTTGTTTTGGTCTGCATGATTTTATTGGTTAACAATAAGGAAATCATGGGGAAATATGTTAATAAACCTGTAAACAATGTCATCGGTTGGTCTACGGTAATCATTCTTATTTCATTAACAGTAGTATTATTGATTTTATCGTTTATCCGGTAGTAAACACAAATGGCTACCGAATAGAATTTTTACATAATTTTGTTCTGCTAAATCTTAGATTAATGACAATTAAAATTGTAAATCACTCTCAAAATAATTTGCCCTCATACGAAACCATTGCCTCTGCCGGTATGGATTTAAGAGCCAACCTTGAAGAATCCGTTTTATTAAAGCCTTTGCAGCGTGCCATGGTTCCGACAGGATTATTTATTGAACTACCTGTAGGTTATGAAGCACAGATTCGTCCCCGTAGCGGTTTAGCAGCCAAATGTGGTATTACCGTTCTAAACTCACCGGGAACTATTGATGCCGATTACCGTGGTGAGATAAAAATAATTTTGATCAACCTGTCTCAGGACGACTATACGATAAAAAACGGGGAAAGGATTGCACAAATGATTATTTCGTCTCACGAAAAGGCCGAATGGATAAAGGTTGAAAAATTGAATGATAGTGAACGTGGCGACGGAGGCTTCGGACACACAGGCACAAAATAAATTATTACTACTTGAGTTATTAGATAAAGGAATTTTTGTACTAATTATGAATAAACGTAATATTATTCTGTTTTTTATAGCCCTTACTGTTTTTTTTGCAGGGTGCAAAGTCGGCGAAAAAAAGACAAACGCAGCCAAGCAAAAAGAAATATCATCCAAATTAGTGCAAAAAAATCAGTTGCTTGCTGTTTCATATTTTTATGATGCACTAAAAGAACAGAATATTGAAAATTTTGACAAAGCTTCGGAATTGTTTCAAAAATGTTTAGCGCTTGATCCAAACAATGATGTTGCAATGTATGAATTGGCAAGGATATACAGCCTTAAAAATGATTTCAAATCTTCACTTCCGTTAATCGAAAAAGCCGCTTCCATTAATTCAAAAAACAAATGGTATCAAATATTCCTTGGTGATGTTTATCTAAAAAATGAAAAATATTCAGATGCCATTCGGATTTATAATAAATTAATAAAGGATGAACCCGATAATGTTGACTATTACGATAATCTTGCTTCGGTTTACATCTATCAGGGCAAATTAAACGATGCCATAGGGGTTTACAATCAACTGGAAGGGAAAGTTGGCGTTACCGAAGAAGTTTCTGCGCAAAAACAGAAAATCTATCTTTACCTGAAAAAACCCGATAAAGCAGCAGAAGAAATTAAAAAGCTTATTCTTTTAAATCCAGATGAAAGTCGTTACTACTCCATGCTGGCAGAATTATATATAAGCAATAATATGCCTCAAAAAGCGCTGGAAGCGTATCAAAAAGTTCTTGAAATTGAGCCCGAAAATCCATATATTCATGTTTCCCTTGCGGATTTTTACCGTAAACAAGGGGATACAACCAAATCTTTTTCTGAATTGAAACTCGGATTTCAAAATCCCAAGCTTGATATTGATACTAAGATTCAAATTCTGCTTACCTATTATTCTTTTACTGACATTTATACAAAACTTAAAGATGAGGCATTTACGCTTGGTAAAATCATGCTCGAAGCACATCCTGCGGAACCTAAAGCACATGCAATTTATGCTGATTTTCTAGCTCGTCAGGAGCGTTTTAATGAAGCTCGTGACGAGTTTCGCATAAGTTTTCAATTAGATAGCAGTAAATATTTAGTGATGGAACAATTACTTCGGCTTGATGCTCAACTTGAAGATTATCTTTCGCTTAGCAATGACAGCAAAAAAGCCATTGATCTTTTCAGCAATCAACCAATGGTTTATTTATTCAATGGTGTAGCAAATTACCAGTTGAAAAATTACGATCAAGCTGTAAAAAGCCTTTCTGAAGGCGTAAAATGGGTTGTGGACGATACACTCACTCTTTCCGACTTTTATGTTTATCTGGGTGATGTTTATAATCAATTGAAAAATTATCCTTCTTCCGATGACGCTTATGATAAAGCTCTAAAATTAAGGCCTGATAATGCTTATGTATTAAATAATTACAGCTATTATCTTTCGTTGCGAGACGAAAAACTGGATGAAGCTGAAAAAATGGCAAAACGGGCAAGTGAACTTAATCCAAATAGTTTTTCCAATCAGGATACTTACGGTTGGGTTTTATACAAGCTCGGTAAATTGCATGATGCACAAAATTTAGTCAGAAGTGCTCTTGAAAATGGTGGTAATAATGATGCCATAATTCTTGAACATTACGGCGATATTTTATATAAGCTTGGTGAAACTGCGGAAGCATTGGAATACTGGCAAAAAGCTAAAAAAGCCGGTAAAGGATCCGACTTGCTTGAAAAGAAAATAATTGATAAAAAATTGTATGAATAAACCCTTCCTGCCTTCATTTTTATTATTTTTTTCTGGGCTTTTGTTGCTTTTTTCCTGTAATCCAACACGAAAAATTATAAAAGAACCTCTTAAAGAACAAGGGTCTGATTATATATTCCAGAATCTAAAAAAGAATGAATTATCTTTTAATTATTTAACAGCAAGTTTTTCTGCCAATTATATAGCCGACAAAAAGAAAATTTCTCTGAACGGTCAAATCCGTATTGTTAAGGATAGTGCTATATGGATTTCCCTGTCGCCGGCTTTAGGAATTGAAATGGCTCGTGTACTCATAACTCCTGATTCTGTAAAATTTATGAACCGCATGGATAACACGTTTTTTCTTAGCGACTTTCAGTACATGGACAAGTTTATAAATAATGCCATTGATTTTGACATGCTCCAAGCGATGATTATTGGGAATGATCTTTGTTATTATGAAAATAATAAATTTAAAGCAAGCGTTGAAAATCAGCAATATAAATTAAGTACCATTGGACGTCAAAAGTTAAAACGCTATATTCGTCATAAGAATGAAGCATTAATTGTCCTGATCCAAAATATTTGGATAAATCCGGATAATTTTAAAATACAGAAAATAAACTTAAAGGAGATAAAAGCAGAAAATAAAAAATTGGAAGCTGACTTTTCGAATTTTTTACAGGTTGACCACCAACTTTTCCCCACCAGAATTACTTATACTATTGAAGCAGAAAAAAATATAAATATTGGATTACTCTATACCAAGGTTAAAATTAACGAACCTCATAAAATTTCTTTCCGGATTCCTGATAATTACACCCAAATTAAATAATTTAGCCTTTCAAATAGAAAGCTTCTCATGAATTATTCTTTACATAGAAAATTTGCTTTATCTACCTGTTATACAATTTTTTTTATTATTACATTTTGTCTTTCTTCCCTTGTTTATGCGCAATCCAAAAACGAAAAAGAGAAACTTCAGCAAAAGAAGTCAAAAATAGAAAAAGAGATAAAATATACGAATAAGTTACTCGAAGAAACTAAAAAAAACAAAAAGTTATCCTTAAATCGTTTGGTAATACTAAACAATAAAATCAGTAAACGGCAGGAGCTTATTTCAACCATTGGTACAGAATTACAGGGAATTGACAGTCAAATAGAACTTAATTCATTGTCGATTAAACGATCTTCCCAAGAGCTAAAGGATCTGAAGGATGAATATGCCAAAATGATTTATTATGCTTATAAAAACAGAAATTATTACAATCGCATTATTTTTGTTTTTGCATCAAAAAGTTTTAATCAGGCTTTTCAGCGGATCAAATACTTTCAGCAATACAGCTCTTATCGCAAAACCCAGGCAAAACTTATCCAAAGTGCTCAACAGCAATTAAATTCTAAAATTTCAATACTCAACGACCAAAAAAAACAAAAACTATCGCTTCTGCAAACGCACGAAAGGGAAAAAATACAACTTTCGACCGAAAAAGAAGAACAAAATCAAAGTATAAAACAGCTTTCACAAAAGGAGCGAAAATTACTTTCCACTCTTCGTGAAAACGAAAAAGCTGCCCGACAGTTACAAGCGGCTATTCAAAATTTGATAGCCGAGGAAATCCGGAAATCGAATGTTAAGGCTAAAAAGACCGGCAAGAAAACTTCACCAACTACCCTTACCTATACCCATGACGAAATTGCATTGTCAAACACATTTTCAGCAAATAAGGGAAGACTGCCCTGGCCATCAGAAAAGGGGATTATATCATCATCTTACGGAGAGCACAATCATCCGGTGCTTAAGGGGATAAAAACTAAAAATAATGGTATAAATATTACCACTAATGCAGGAGCGCATGCAAGAGCCATATTTGAAGGAACAGTAACAAGCATTTTATCAATACCAAACTTCAATCATGTAGTTATATTGAAACATGGTGAATTTCTTACTGTTTATTCTAATCTTTCTGAAGTTTATGTTAAAAAGGGAGAAAAAGTGTCCACAAAACAAGCTTTAGGAGTTGTTAATACCGATAACGACACATCAAAAACCGAACTTCATTTCGAAATATGGAAGGGTAAAACGACGCAGGATCCTGCGCAGTGGATTTCCCGTTAATTTTTGTTAATGCCCAAATTGGAAGAGAAAATTATTTACTTTTGTAAAACATAATAACGACACAATGGGAAAACTTGGTGTAACGGAAATTTTATTAATACTTATTGTAATAGTATTATTATTTGGCGGGAAAAAAATACCTGAATTAATGCGTGGTTTGGGAAAAGGAATTAAGGAATTTAAAGATGCCTCCAAAGGTGAAGAAAAAGAAAACCCTGATAAAGGTAAAGAATCATAATTTACGATAACAATTAGCATGTAATTATTACATATTTTGCCACTATTTTTTTTGGTGAAATTTTAAATTAAATTTTTGATTATGCTGATTTTTATTTTTAAAATATTATTTTTGTAAGCTGAAAAGGCAATAAATTAGTGTTTTTTCAGTTTTTTTAAAGTTGCTTCCTTTGCTTTATCATACAGTGGATTATGATGAAGCATGAATTATTTAGAATAATTAACATTCATATATAGTATTGACTGATGAATAATCTGAAAATATTTACTTTACTTATTGCTTTATTTTCTACTACTTTTATTTATGCTTTTCCAACCAAACCGGTTGATGACACAACTAAAATCAATCAGGAATTTGTACCTGACGATCCTATTGTAGCAATGCTTGATAGTCTGGTGAATTATCAATACTTTGAAAATTCGACCTTTACTACCGATATTTCCAAATTAAATATTTACAATTTTCCTCCCAATTTTATTCCGACTTACAGCGATTCCGTTTATTTTGATCGTATCGCTGCTTTAAATGCCAAATCGCCTATCGGATTGATATACAATCAGGATGTTAAAACATTTATTGATTTATATGCCGTTAGAAAGAAAGCCTTGACAGCCCGTATTTTAGGTTTAGCTCAAATATATTTTCCTTTATTTGAAGAACAACTTGACAGATTTGATATGCCCCTTGAATTAAAATATCTGGCGGTTATTGAATCAGCTTTGATCCCTCGAGCAAAATCTAAAGTTGGAGCCTCTGGTTTATGGCAATTTATGTATGGAACCGGCAAAATGTACGATTTAAAAGTTTCCTCATTTGTTGATGATCGGCGCGATCCATACAAAGCAACTATTGCCGCTTGTCGCCATATGAAAGATTTATACAAAACCTATAACGACTGGTTATTGGTTTTAGCAGCCTATAATTCCGGAGCCGGTAATGTAAATAAGGCTATTCGCCGTTCGGGCGGGAAAATGGATTTTTGGCAAATAAAGCCATACCTTCCCAAGGAAACCCAAGGTTATGTTCCGGCTTTTATAGCAGTAAATTATGTGCTTAATTATGCGGCGGAGCATAATATATACCCAGTTGAACCGGCATTTATGCATTATGAAATAGATACTGTAGCTGTAAAAGACGTAGTTTCTTTTGATCAAATATCTGAAAAATTAGGCATTCCCATCGCCGATATTGAATTTCTAAATCCTTCCTATCAGCGGGGCATTATACCTTCCACCAAAGGCGAAACGTATTATCTTAGGTTACCCCAAAAATACGTAGCTGATTTTATAAATAATGAAACGGCTTTATATCAATATACTACTTCTAAAGGTATTGAAAGAGATAAATTACTTTCATTATTAAAAAATGCACCGGCATCTGAACGTACATTTTACAAAGTAAAAAATGGTGAAACCCTGACAACAATTTCCCGAAAATTAAATTGTTCGGTTAGCGATCTGAAAAGATGGAATCATATACGTAAGAATACCGTTCGAAATGGAACCCGCTTGATTGTGTATTCTCAAGTTAATACTTCTGAAGGGCTATCTTTAAATAAGCAGCCCAATGAACTGGAAACAGAAAATTCAGGCCCCGAAAAAACAATTTATCATAAAGTGGAAGTTGGCGAGCATCTTGCCATCATTGCTTCCCGTTATCATTGTTCGGTTAAAGACTTAATTGTTTGGAATGATCTGAAAGAAACTACCATCCAACCCGGACAAAAGCTTATTGTTTCCGGACCGGTACCTCTTGATAAAGAACAAAAAATCGTAAAAAAGACGACAGCAAAAGAACCCAAACAAGAAAAATCGAAGTTTGTTTATTATACTGTTCAAGCCGGAGATACCTTATGGGGAATAGCTAATAAATATAATGGCGTAACAGTAAATCAAATCAAAAAAATCAATAACATTGACAATTCCAATCAATTAAAACCAGGCCAGAAAATTAAGGTTCCCTTGGCAGGTTAGAAAAGAATATACTTCGCATAAAAAATCCGATAATTTTAAAGATTATCGGATTTTTTATTTCCGATATGTTAGATCTTATTCGCAAAAAAATTTTTCAATTTTTGTAGATACAGTCAATTTTTATTTTAATTTTGCCATTTGGTTAATCCAAATGATTAAACCAATTAATTAAATTTAAAATGCAGGAAAAAGACACTAATACCGAAACATTAATTCTTGAAGCAGCTAAAAAAGTATTTGTTTTAAAAGGATTTGACGGCGCACGTATGCAGGAAATTGCCGATGAAGCAGGTATAAATAAAGCATTGCTTCACTATTACTTTCGCAAAAAAGAAAAACTTTTTGAAGCCGTTTTTAATGAAGCTTTTTCAAAATTTGTTCCTAAAATATGGAAAATTCAACGTTCCGATCAAACCGTATTTGAAAAGATTGAAGAAGCTGCGGAACAGTATATTAACTTGTTTAAAGAAAATCCCCACTTGCCTATTTTTGTTTTACACGAATTAAGCCGCGACTCAGAATATGTAGTTAATTTACTCAAAATAAACGGTGTTATGCCACCACTCATCGTTTCACAAATTCAAAAAGAAATTGATGAAGGCAAGATTGAAGATATCCCGCCTTTACAGATTTTAGTTAATCTATTGTCAATGTGTATTTTCCCATTTGCGGCACGACCAATTATTTTGGGCATTTTATTAAATAATGACGTTCAGGCATTTGATTCATTTATCGAACAACGCAAAAAAGAAATTCCAAAGTTTATTATAAAAGCAATATCCAAAAAATGAAACGATACTTATTAATAATCTGGCTTTTATCAGCGAGTATGATTTATGGACAGGTTCCCGGAAACCTTTCGCTTGACTATTGCTATCAGAAAGCGATGGCAAATTTCCCATTGATAAAACAACGGCAATTGTTAAAGGATGTCAGCCAATTAAAGATAAAAACGCTGGATAACACTTTTCTCCCCCAGGCATTTATTAATGGACAGGCTACGTATCAATCAGATGTTACATCGCTACCAATTAAACTTCCCAATGTAAATATTGAAGGTTTAAGTAAAGATCAATACAAAGTTAGCCTCGATCTTTCACAAACCATTTACGATGGTGGAAATGTTTCTAAACAAAAAAAATTGGAAAACCTGTCTATTGAAACTGATGAACAAAATCTTGATGCAGAGCTTTATAAATTAAAAGACCGTGTTAATCAGTTGTATTTCGGTATTATTCTTATCCAGGAAAGTGAAAATCTGGTTGACGTGATAAAAAAGGATATCGAAAATAAATTAGCTAAAATTGAATCTGGTGTAAAAAATGGCATTATGCTGGAATCAAATGCAGATGTACTAAAAGCAGAAATTATCAAATTTGACCAGCAACTGATTGAACTTAGGGAAAATAAAAAATCCAGTTTTAAAATGCTTGCCGAGCTGATGGGTGAATCCATAAATGAAACTCCGATTTTAAACCTTCCGGTAAGTCCGGAAATAAAATCTTTATTTGAAAATAAGCGCCTTGAAATGAAGGTTTTTGATTTGCAACTTAAAAAAACGGATGCTCTTAGAGATATGGTTTCGGTAAAAACCATGCCTCGATTCTCTGCTTTCGGGCAGGCCGGCTACGGACGTCCGGGTTTAAATATGCTTAAAAATGAATTTAAAGAATATTATATGGTTGGTGCTAAGGTAAGCTGGAATATCTGGAACTGGAATCAAAACCATACAGATCGTAAGATTATTGATATACAAAAAGATATCATCAATTCACAAAAAGATATTTTTGAAAAGAATCTGAAAATATCAGCAGAAAAACAAATGGGGGATATTCGCAAGCTCCAGTCGTTGATCGAAAAGGATAATGAACTTATTGAATTACGCGACAAAATTGTGAAAACCTATTCATCTCAATTAGATAATGGAATAATTACTTCTACCGAATACCTAACCGAAGTAAACAATCAACTTCAGGCAAGATTAACAATGGAATCACATAAAATTCAACTTATTCAAGCTAAAATCAATTATTTAACATTAACCGGAATTTATTAATTCTCAAAACAATATAACTTTATGAAATTAAGGCATTTAATTCCAATCGTAGGATTACTGGCAGTTGCCTGTAACAACGACAAAAATAAATCGGACGCTTACGGCACTTTTGAAGCAACTGAAGTTACCATTTCGTCGGAAGCCAATGGAAAAATCATTAGTTTCTGTATTGAAGAAGGCCAGAAACTGCCTGCCGATACGGTAATCGGGCAAATTGATACGCTTGATTTATCCTTAAAACGCCAGGCTTTAATAGCTCAACGTAAAGCTATTGCAACAAAACAGGGAAATATTTCATCACAAATTGATGTTCAGCAACAACAAAAGGAAAATCTTTTGATTGAAAAAAACCGGATTGTTAATCTGCTGAAGGATAAAGCGGCTACTCCAAAGCAATTAGACGATATTAATGCGAGTATTCGTTTGGTTGACAAACAAATGCTGTCCATTCAAACGCAAAGTAAAAGTATTCCTGATGAAATGGAAAGTTTAACCAAGCAGATTGCCCAGCTTACCGAAAGCATCCGTAAATGTACCATACGCAACCCCATTTCCGGTGAAATATTAACTAAATATTCTGAACCGATGGAAATGACCACCATAGGCAAGGCGCTTTACAAAATTGCCGATATGAATCAGGTTTTTCTTCGCGTTTATGTGGATGGTACACAATTGTCAACTATTAAACTCGGACAGAAAGTCGAGGTATTGGTTGACAAGGATAAAAAAGACAATCGCAAATTGGAAGGTACCATAAGCTGGATATCGCAAACAGCGGAATTTACGCCCAAAATAATCCAGACCAAGGAAGAAAGGGTAAATCTGGTTTATGCTGTCAAAGTTCTGGTTAAAAACGATGGTACGTTAAAAATTGGAATGCCCGGTGAAGTAAATTTTAAATAGTACCAGGTATCTGAAAAAGATAAAGGATACATCAAAAATTAAAGCATGAATACTTCCGTAGAGGTCGATAAACTAAGCAAAAACTATGGCAAGGTAAAAGCCTTGCAGGATATATCGTTTAGCGTAAACAAAGGTGAATTGTTTGGTTTTATTGGACCCGACGGAGCCGGGAAAACTACGCTTTTCAGAATTTTAACTACCTTACTCATTCCTGATCAGGGATTTGCAAGTGTAGAGCAACTTGATGTAGTAAAAGATTTTAAAAAAATACGGCACAAGGTTGGATACATGCCCGGAAAATTTTCACTTTATCAGGACTTAACGGTAGAAGAAAATCTGAAATTTTTTGCTTCCATTTTTCGAACCACTATTGCTGAAAACTATCATCTTATCAAAGATATCTACCAACAGATTGAGCCTTTTAAGAATCGCCTTGCGGGTAAATTATCGGGCGGGATGAAGCAAAAATTAGCGCTTTCGTGTGCTTTAATTCATAAACCTGATGTACTGTTTTTGGATGAACCGACCACCGGCGTGGATGCCGTTTCGCGTAAAGAATTTTGGGAAATGCTTCGAAAGCTGAAAGAAAGTGGTATAACTATTCTTGTATCAACTCCTTATATGGATGAAGCATCGTTGTGCGATCGCGTTGCCTTGATGCAAAAAGGTTCAATCATGAGCATTGACACGCCTTCAAATATAATTGAACAATTTGACCTCAAAATTTTCGCCATCAAATCTGAAGATATGTACCACCTCATCAGAGATCTTAGGGAATATCCCGATGCCCGAAGCGTTTTTCTTTTTGGTCAATATATCCATTATACAGACAAGTCGGTTGAATTTGTTGAAACTAAAATTCAAAAATACCTGCTTGAAAAAGGACATAAAAACATTGAAATTATGTCAATTAAAGCAAACATTGAAGATTGCTTTATGGAGCTGATGAGTAAAAATGAAAATATTAACTGATACCTGTGATGAATTCCGAAAAACCTATCATCATCGTAAAAGATCTGGTCAAGAAATTTGATAGTTTCGTTGCCAACGATCACCTGACTTTTGAAGTAAAACAGGGTGAAATATTTGGTTTTTTGGGAGCCAATGGCGCCGGAAAAACCACGGCTATCCGAATTCTTTGTGGGTTATCATCGCCCACATCCGGACAAATCAGCGTTGCCGGTTTTGACGCCTATCATCAAGCCGACAAAATCAAAAAGAATATTGGTTACATGAGCCAGAAATTTTCGCTTTATGAAGACCTGACGGTGGTGGAAAATATCCGGTTATATGGCGGCATTTATGGTATTTCGCGTAAAGAGATCAACGTGCGAACACAGGAGCTGGTCGAAAAATTAGGAATTGCAACTGTTCAAAATAAATTAATTAAAGATTTGCCCTTAGGCTGGCGACAAAAACTTGCTTTTTCGGTTGCCGTGTTTCATCATCCCAAAATTGTTTTCCTTGACGAACCTACCGGCGGAGTTGATCCCATTACGCGACGGCAATTTTGGGATATGATTTACGAAGCCGCCCACGAAGGCATAACCATTTTTGTTACAACTCACTACATGGATGAAGCTGAATATTGCGACCGTGTTTCAATAATGGTGGATGGTAAAATCGTAGCGCTGGATACTCCTGCAAACCTGAAAACAACTTTCGGGGTACAATCAATAAACGAAGTATTTCTCAAATTAACCCGTAATTAATGAAAGGTTTTATCATAAAGGAATTCTATCACATCTTCAGGGATTTTCGAACACTAATCATCCTTTTTGGAATCCCTGTCGTTCAATTAATGCTTTTTGGTTTTGTGGTTACCAATGAAATCAAGGATGCTAAAATTGCTATTTATGACCAGTCGAAGGATCAGGTAACTCAAAAGATCACCCAAAAACTACTTTCTTCAGGCTATTTTCTTTTAGATAAAAATATCAAAAATTATTCAGAAATAGAAAGTTGTTTTAAAGAAGGAAACATAAAGGAAGTTATTGTTTTTGAGTCTGATTTTGCCCGGAAACTCGAAAAAGAAGGCAAGGCAAACGTGCAACTTATAGCCGATGCTTCCGATCCCAACACTGCCAATCTGTTGGTAAATTATACCCGTGCCATCATCAATAATTATGTTGCTGAGATGGCGCCTCAGGCTAAAATACCGCTTCAAATTATTCCACAGGTGCGTATGCAATATAATCCAAATTTGAAGGGCGTTTTTATGTTTGTTCCGGGTATTATGGCTATGTTGCTGATGCTTATCTCGGCCATGCTCACTTCCATTTCCATTACCCGCGAAAAGGAATTGGGCACCATGGAAATTCTGTTAGTTTCTCCATTGCGTCCTATACAGATTATCGTCGGGAAAGTTTTACCTTATGTTCTTCTATCATTTGTTAATGCGGTAATTATCTTATTAATAGGAAATTTTATTTTTGAAGTTCCCATACAGGGTAGTATTATTTTATTGCTTGCCGAAAGCGTTCTTTTCATCATGGTTGCACTGTCCCTTGGAATTCTCATTTCAACCCTTACCAACAGTCAGCAGGTTGCCATGATGATTTCGCTGGTAGCTCTTATGCTGCCAACGATTCTGTTGTCGGGTTTTATTTTTCCTATCGAAAATATGCCGGTTATTCTTCAGGCGCTTTGCCAGTTTATGCCACCCAAATGGTTTATTACTATTATTAAAAGCATTATGTTGAAAGGCGTTGGCCTCAGTTATATCTGGAAAGAAACGCTGGTTCTGGTAATCATGATGTCGGTATTTATTTTGTTGAGTGTACGTAAGTTTAAAGTAAGATTGGAATAAAATGAAAACCATACTCTTCCTCCTTCAAAAGGAATTTATTCAGATATTCAGAAATAAGGCAATGATCCCAATCATTTTCTTTGTTCCGATTTTCCAATTGATCATCCTTGTTCATGCGGCTACCTTTGAAATGAAAAACATCAGGCTGTACGTGGTTGATAATGATTTATCATCAACTTCACGGCAAATGGTAAGCAAATTTGAGGGTTCACCATTTTTTAAAATTGAAGGGCGTTCATTTTCATCCAAAACGGCCGAAGAAGAATTAAAACACGGACAGGCTGATATTATACTACAGATTCCTGAAGGTTTTGAAAAAAATCTGGTTAAAGAAGGCAAAGATGAAGTACAATTAATAATAAATGCCATCAACGGAACTGCTGCCGGATTAACTTATGCTTATGCCACCAATGTCATCGCCGACTATAATCGCCAGATCATGGTGAAATCCGCGGGTATGACTCCGGAAGGTATTTCTAAAACCATTGCTATTACTCAATCGTTCTGGTATAATCCCGAATTAAATTATAAAACTTTTATGGTTCCCGGAATTTTGGTTTTGCTGGTAACCATTATCAGCTTAATGCTTTCGAGTATGAATGTGGTTCGTGAAAAAGAAATAGGAACCATCGAGCAAATCAACGTTACGCCCATACGGAAATATCAGTTTATTATGGGAAAACTCCTGCCTACATGGGTAATTGCTATGTTTGAGCTTGCTTTTGGATTGACTTTAGGGAAATTGTTATTCAATATTCCGATGGTTGGTAACCTATGGCTGATATTTATGGTAGCTTCAGTATATATTGTGGTTATTCTGGCCATGGGATTATTGGTTTCCACTATCACCAACACCCAGCAGCAGGCTATGTTTATTTCATTTTTCTTTATGATGATTTTTATTCTGATGGGCGGGCTCTTTACAGCTATCGAAAATATGCCTGTATGGGCGCAATATCTTGATAAGCTGAATCCTGTGGCATATTTTATCAAAATTATCCGTATGGTTTTGCTCAAGGGTTCTTCGTTTGCCGACTTCAAAAAGGAATTCTTTTCCCTGGTGATTTATGCCATAGTTATGTTCAGTCTTGCGGTCAGACGTTACCGGAAAACCGTTTAAAAAATTTTGTTTATCTTTGCAAAGTGTTAAAAAACAAGTTGAATATTGATGTGATTATTCACTATTTTTTAAAAACAGGGAAATAGTTTTTTCACCTGCCTTTTCGTACTTGCATTTTTTAACTTAAAAAAAGAGTGTTCACCAAAATAAAAAAAATGATTGTTAAGAGAATCCTGTTGTTGCTCCTGCCTCTTGTATTCTTTTTACCTTCTTGTCATAAAGCCACTAAAAAGCAACAACTTAGCAATGCTGAAAGTAAAGCTGTTATTGCAAAAATAAAACAAAAAGGGAAAATTATAGCCTCCACCGATTTTAACTCCATCAACTATTTTCTTTACCGTGGAGAGCCTATGGGCTATCAATACGAACTATTACAAGCTTTTGCCAATTATCTGGGTGTAAAATTAGAGATCGTAGTCAATAACGATTTGCAAAAAAGCTTTGAATGTTTGGATAACGGAGTATGCGATATGATCGCAATGGATTTAACCAAAACGATGAGTAGAAGTAAAATCGTTGATTTTTCAGTGCCCATCATCCATGCACGGCAAATGCTTGTCCAGCGTAAATACAGCCATAAATCAAAGACCGAACCCATTCGGAATCCTATTAACCTGGCTCATAAAATAATATACGTTCAAAAGGGTTCTGCTTTTGCCGAACGTTTAAAAAACCTTCAGCAGGAAATCGGCGATACCATTCAGATAGTGGAGGACCCCGTAAGTAGTGTTGAAGAACTGGTATTACTGGTAGCCAAAGGTAAAATAGATTATACCATTTGCGACGAACATTTAGCCGGCGTGTATGAACGTAATTATCCGGAATTGGATATTAAAACACCCGTGAGCTTTCAGCAAAATCTGGGATGGGCTGTCAAAAAAGGTTCCAATGAATTATTGAAAGCATTAAATAACTGGATTACAAATTATAAGGGTTCAAAGGAATATATGCTTACCTACTCGCGGTATTTCGATAATCCACGTTCGGTCGAATTTGCCCAGTCGGAATTCAATACGTTGGAAAAGGGCATTATTTCCCGCTACGACCGCTTGATTCAGAAATACAGCACACACATTGGCTGGGACTGGCGTCTGCTGGCTTCGCTCATCTATCAGGAATCCGGATTTCAGCCAAAGGCAACTTCCCGTGGCGGAGCCGTTGGGCTGATGCAATTAGTGCCCAATACTGCCAAAAAATATTCGGTTTCTGGTAAGTCCTCTCCCGATTTCCAAATTAATGCAGGAGTTAAATATCTGAAACTGCTCGACAAAGAATTTATGTCTTCAGTTCACGATCAAAATGAACGTACTAAATTTGTTCTGGCTTCCTATAATGTGGGTATCAATCATGTACAGGATGCGCAGCGACTGGCAAAGAAATATAAAAAAGATCCTAATTTATGGACCAATAATGTTGACTGGTTTATGATTCAGAAATCAAATCCGCAGTTCTGTAAAGATTCCGTTGTCCTTTATGGAACCTGTCATGGCAAGGAAACCTACAACTTTGTGAACGAAGTATTTGAAAGATATTATCATTACAAAAATGTAACTGATAAATAAATTGTTGTTTCATCCGTAATTAATTTGTCTTTTTAAGGTCGGATGGAACTCGCTGTGAATTTTCATCCGTATTTGCGTTTAGCGAACATGCTCGTTTCATGACATTCTGATCAATGAATTTCTAAATTTTTATTGGATACAGATAAAACGAAAAGGTAATCAGGCGTGTTTTCCAATCGGGAATTTTATTACATTTGCCATGCCAGGATGCTGGTATCACTAATGTTACAACACGCAGTTATTAATCATCAATTTCTGAATTATGATTCTCCGTTTTTTCCAAATCCTGTTTCTATTACTTTCCATTAGCCTTTCCCAAACCTTTGCTCAGCCTTTTAAAACGGATCAAAAGGCAAACCGGAAACTTATCCGCATCGAACTAAACGGCAACGGCTGGAAAGCGGTTACCGATAATGGCAGCATTTTTATCACACCGTATACCGAAACCATATGGGAAGTCAGGTATTCGCCCGATGGTAGCGGCGTCAGTGATTCTTCCAATGCCGTTGTTATGAAGCCATTGAATGTTGACAAAAAAATATCCTCAATCGCGGGTGCGCAATTGCTCGAAAGCGGTGGAATGAATGTTTTTGTTCATAACAATCCCTTTTATCTTGCATTTATTTACAAAGGAGATACTCTGCTTCGCGAATCCACTGGATTTAATGTTGATAAGAATGAAAGCAGCGTTTCTTTTAAGATAAGCCCCAATGAAGCCATTTATGGAACCGGCGAACGTGCCCTCGCTATGAACCGGCGGGGTTACCAGCTTCCGTTGTATAACCGCCCGTCGTATGGTTATCAGATGGGTACTGCCAGCCTGAATTATTCCATTCCTATGGTACTTTCGTCGAAAAAATATGCCGTGCTTTGGGATAATCCTCAAAAAGGATTTGTAGATATTGGCAAAACGCAAGCTGACGTACTCGAATGGAATGCCATAGGCGGTACAGCCAGGTACTTTGTGATCGCTGCTGGGGATTATTCCGGACTGATGAAGTCGTATACCGATCTTACCGGCCGTCAGCCCTTGCTTCCCCGCTGGGCTTTAGGCAATCTGCAAAGCCGCATGGCGTATCGCAATCAGCAGGAAACCGATAGCATCGTATCGCTGATGCAGAAACATGATTTTCCAATAGATGCCATAATTCTTGATTTTTATTGGTTTGGCGACAGCATTAAAGGACATCTTGGCACCCTGGACTGGTATAAAAATGCCTGGCCTCACCCACCGGAAATGATCGCCAAATTTCGTCGGCAGGGCATAAAAACCATTCTTATTACCGAACCTTACATTATTGATACCGTGAAAACCTATGCCGATGCCGATTCCAAAAAGATATTCGTAACAGACAGTCTGGGCAACACTTACGTGGATAAATATTTCTATTTTGGACATGGCAGCCTCATTGATATTTTTAAGCCCGAAGCGAGGGAATGGTTCTGGAAAAAATACCAGAAGCAAATAAATATCGGCGTGGCAGCCTGGTGGGGCGATCTGGGTGAACCCGAAAGTCATCCGTCAGACATCTTTCATGTGAACGGAAAAGCCGACGCTGTTCACAACATTTACGGGCATAACTGGGATAAGATGCTTTCGGACAAATATGCCGAAAATTATCCGCATACTCGGCTTTTTCATCTTCAGCGTTCCGGTTTTGCCGGTTCGCAGCGATTTTCGGCTTTTCCCTGGACAGGCGATGTGTCGCGAAGCTGGGGAGGACTGCAGGCACAATTGCCACTGTTACTTACCATGGGCATGAACGGGCTTGGCTATATCCATTCCGACGCCGGCGGCTTTGCTATGGGCGAAAAAGATGATGAATTATACACCCGCTGGCTTCAATTTGCAACATTCACTCCAATTTTACGTCCTCACGGTTCGGGCATTCCCAGCGAACCTGTTTTTTTTAGTTTGGAAACTCAGCGAATTGTCCGGAATAGCATGAAACTGCGCTATGCTATGTTACCTTATAACTATACCCTTGCCTGGCAGAATTTCGAAAACGGCGCTCCGCTGATGCGTCCTTTGTTTTATTATTTTCCCGACGATAGCATTGCAGGAAGCGTCGAAAATGAATACTTCTGGGGCGATAATATCCTCGTAGCTCCTGTGATTGAAAAAGGATTGAAGGTGCAGAAAATATACCTCCCGTCCGGCCAATGGTATGATTTTAATTCAGGCAAACGTTATTCCGGGAACCAGTGGATAAACTATTCCCTGACGATGGAATACATTCCGTTTTTTGTTAAAGCCGGTAGTTTTATTCCGATGACTACTCCGCTGAAAACAACCGACAATTATGCCTCGGATGAATTTATTGTACGCTATTATCCCGAAGGTAGATCCCAGTTTATTCAATACGAGGATGATGGTTGGGACAAGCTGGCTATGAGAGAAGGAAACTATGAACTCATCAGCTACAATGGAAATCAAACCAAAGGACATACTGTCATTAACCTTTCAAAAAAAGGAAGCTGGAAAGGTATGCCAAAAATCCGGCGGATGACTTTCGAAGTTTGGAACAATGACCTGCCGAAGAAAGTGCTTATCAACGGAAAAGAAATCCTAAAGTCAAAATCCGGAAAGAATAATAAGAGTTATTATCAGATGGAAGATAACCGGTTGAAGATACATTTCGTTTGGGATGGCAAGCCACAAAAGGTTGAAATTATCAATTAATGGTAAATTTTTGGTAATTTTAGAATTATAATTTTAAAATCTTTATAAATGTTACGTCGTATCATTGCGTTGATTTTCTTGTTTTCCGGTTTTTATTCTTATGGAAATTACGATTTCAATACCAATTGCCGGCGGGCATATTCCAGCATCCTCAGCCTGAAATTTACCGAGGGCAAGGCTCTTCTTCATCGCGAAAAGCTGTTGAATCCTCAGAATGACCTTCCTTATTACATTGAAAATTATGTTGATTTTCTTACCGTTTTTATTGGTGAAGAAAAGGCAACTTTTGAGAAATTAAAACCCAACAAGGCTCTCAGGATCGAACGGCTGGAAAGTGGAGACAAAAATTCACCGTATTACCGCTATTGCCTTGCCGAAGTATATCTGCAATGGGCTTTTGTACGGATAAAATTCGGGGAATACCTGACGGCAGGATACGAAATAAACAAAGCTTACCGTCTGCTTGAGAAAAATCATCAGCAGTATCCCGGTTTTGTGCCCAACGATGTCAGTCTTGGTTTGCTGCACACGCTTATCGGGACCATACCCGACAATTACCAGTGGGTAATCAAAACATTATCGTTTAAAGGCTCGGTAAGTCAGGGCACATCGGAACTTACGCGAGTGCTGGCGCTTTCTGAAAAAAATCCGGAGTATACCTATCTGAAACCCGAAGCCATGTTTTTTCTTTCATTCATCAATCTGAATCTACAGAATGATAAATCGGAAGCCCTGAAACTCTACCGGCGATTCAATACGGCTGAAAACCAGAAAACATATGCATCCAATCCTTTGCTTATCTATAGTGTGGCAAGCATCGCCATGCGAACGGGAAATAACGATGAAGCCATCAGAATTTTACTTTCGCGACCCAACGACAGCGCCTATTATCCCTTTTATTACCTCGAATACCTGACAGGACTGGCTAAACTTAACCGTCTGGAAGCGGGTGCCGGGAAGCACTTTCTCAATTTTCTTTTAAGGTTTAAGGGTACCAATTATATCAAATCGGCCTATCAGAAATTAGCCTGGTCGTACCTGATTGCCGGAGATATTAATTCGTATAAACGAAACATTAACCGTGCGTTGAACTATGGAAGCACTTTGGTGGATGAAGATAAATCGGCTGAAAAAGAAGCAAAATCGGGCGAAATACCCAACATCCCTTTGCTCAAAAGCCGTTTGCTTTTTGATGGCGGTTATTATGACAAAGCATTGAATCAGTTGATAGAAAACCGTAGGCAAATGGTAACGAAAAAGGACGTTCTTGAATATACCTACCGTCAGGGACGCATCTTCCATGAATGGGGCAAAACCAAACAGGCCATAGACTGTTACGAGGAAACGCTTAAAAATGGGAAAAAAGACAAATGGTATTTTGCCGCCAATGCGGCGCTCCAGTTAGGACTGATTTATGAAAAAACCGGCAACCGGACGAAAGCAACGGAATGTTACAACCAATGCCTTTCGCTTAATCCAAATGAATACAGCAACAGCATTCATCAGAAGGCTAAAGCCGGTTTAAGCAGACTAAAATAGGATATTCAGGCTTTGCCGAAAAAGCCATAATGCTATGTTTTTATCGGATGAACAACTGTTTTTACAAAAGAAATGCAGGAAAAATAGGATTCATCATACAATTTCCGTGCACTTGTAAAGTGCTATCCTGAAATTTGTTATTTATAAAAATCCTGAAGTGGTTTAAAGAAGTTTTTTCAGCAAATCCTGTTTAGCAGTTTTAGCCTTGTACCTTATCGAAAAAACTCCGTATCTCTTGCTTAAGAGAACCGTATCTTTTGCTCAAGAGAACCGTATCTCTTGCTCAAAAGAACCGTATCTTTTGTTCAGGAGAACCGTATCTCTTAAATAAAAGCTCAGGAGCATTTTTTAGTCCCGATTATCTAACCTTATTTAGTCGTCCCCAATTGGAGTATCAATTTTATTTGACCAAAATCTTATCCAGCATCACGTTGGCATAATGGTTCCATTTGCCGCCAAAGGCATGTCCAACGGGTAGCTGCATCACATCATAAGAACGATCTCCGGGCAAATATTTGCAAAGCGATTCTTTGCTGTTATCGCAGATGATCAAAAGTTTTGATGTATCGGTTTTTCCCAGCTCCGGAACCACGGCTACCATCTGGTCGTGGCGGTAATTATAATCGGGACTGACCCAGAAACTGGCTTCATTGGAAGCCGCTATTATAGCATAGCGGATGACCTTTTTTTTGTATTCTTTATCCAAAGCATTATAGATAAAAGGCATGATTTCAGCGCCAAACGAATAACCCGCCAAAATCACCTTTTTCTTATGCCATACATGGGAGAAATTCCGGATTACCCGTTGAATATCCCCGGCTACCTGCTTTGGTGTTTTCCGTTCGATAAAATAAGGAACCGTGCTGAATCCCACCACAGGAATGCCACGACGGGAACATGCTGCGGCAATCTCGGTCGTAAAATCCATCCAGCCGCCATCGCCGGGAATCAGGATGACAAAATAATCCGAACGGGAACTATCGTTAGGATACATGGATAAACTCAGATCCATAAGGTCATCTTTACAGAACATACTATCGTTGCCATAGGTTGCTTTGATTTCTTTTGACTGGTTTTTAGAAGAATGGAGAAGGTAAAATTCCTTACCATAAGTGGATTGGGAATAGGCCATACCGGCTTCCACTAAAATCAGGCAGGTTATAATTATTCGTTTTATCATCATTCAGTTATTATTTTACACCTAATCTGTTTGCCACTACATCGCTCATCTGGTCGTACTTTTTGGAAAACATGTGCCCGTATTTTACCCTGACAACCTCATAAGGAACTTTATCAGGCAGAACTTTACAGATAGAATGTTTGTATTTATCACAAAATACCAGCACTTTGTCCGGAGGGACTTTGTTAAGTTCCGGCAATACCGGCCTGCTGTAAGCCGGATTGTAATAATATACCTGGCTTACTTTAAAATCAGCAAGATTCGACGGGGCTATCATCATCACTTTTTCAACATTTCTCTGAAATGCCGTATCCATTTTGTTATACACAAACGGGAGAATTTCGGCGCCAAAGGAATAACCACCAAGGATCACCTTTTGTTTTTTCCAGACATGAGAAAAGTTTTTGATTACCCGTTCCAGATCGCGGGCAATCCGCGCCGGACTTTTGGTGTCGGAAAAATAAGGAATGGTGTTGAACCCAACCACCGGGATTCCTTTTTTAGCCAGCGAAGCCGACAGGGTATCAATAAAATCGCGCCAGCCGCCATCGCCCGAAATCATGATGATAAAATAGTCGGTTTGGGATTGGGGACTTTTGTAATACAACAGCGGTAAATCCGCCAGATCATCCTTTGCAAAGGCAGAATCCATAGCAAATTCTTTTTTGATCTCAGCCGATTGACGGGTTTTAATCCGGTGTGAGTCAATTATTAGCCACGTAATTATTAGCAAAATAATGACGATGCCGGGGATAATTAGAAATTTTTTCATACTTTTGATTTTTCCGGGTAAATTTACTATTTTTATTTTAAACGTATGAATTTTAAAGTTATCACCTCTCGCATTAGCGGCAAAATGATTTTCCAGGTTGCCCTGGCATTGATTCCCATAGCTTTCAGCGTTTATTTTATCAAGCATAACGGTAACGAGCTAAAACGCTCCTTCGATTTACTTGCAACCAGCCGTTTAGGTTGGTTCCTGATGGGAATTGCAGTATCGGCGCTTTATCTTATTATTCACGGCAATATGTATATGGCCAGTTTCCGGACTTTGCATTCCAATGTCTCCTTTTTCAATGCATTGATTCTTTCGCTTAAGCGGAATTTCATCAGCGTTTTCCTCCCGGCAGGCGGAATTACTTCCTTAGCCTTTTTCACTTCCGACATCGAAAAGCAGGGAGTAACCAAAACCCGCATCCATTTAGCGTCTACTGTGTATGGCATTTCCGGTTTCGTTTCGCTGGTGCTCATTGCCATTCCGGCAATTATCATTCTTTTTCTGGCACATAACCTTACGGGAACCGTACTTTTTGCATTCATCGCATTAATCATCATCGTAGGTGCATTGATTTTTGCCCTGCGTTCATTTATAAAAGGCGGCGTTATTTTCCGGTTAATTTCAAAATATCAGCCTAAGCTGGTGTTTTTTTATGAAGAATTAAAGGAGCAGGAATATTCGGCAAAGGGGTTCCTCGAAACGATATTCTTTTCCTTTCTCATCGAGTTGTGCGGTATTGCCCATTTATATATTGCCATGAAGGCGCTGGGGATAGATGCCACCCTGCAGATAGCCCTGCTGGGCTATGTGGTGGCAACGCTGATGTATGCCGTTTCGCCTTTCATGCGTGGCCTGGGAGCCGTGGAAATTTCATTAACGGTGGTATTGCTGAGCTATGGCGTATCACAGGTTGACGCCATTTCCGTCTCGCTGCTCTATCGTTTCTTCGAGTTCTGGCTGCCGCTGCTGATCGGCGCCCTGAGTTTTGTGTATAAACGCGATAACCTGTTCCTGCGTATCTTCCCCGCTTTTCTGATCCTGATCCTTGGCATTGTCAATATCTTTTCGGTGCTGACACCTGCCGTGTCCGAACGTCTGGCTTTTCTTGAGGATTTTTTGCCTGCCGATGCCATCTATTTCTCCAATTTCTCCGTCATCATTGCCGGGATATTGCTGATTGTGCTGTCGGCATATTTAGTACGCGGATTGAGGAATGCCTGGTGGCTGTCGCTGGTCATAGCGGCGCTATCGGTGGTGGGACATCTTACCAAGGCCATCGACTACGAAGAAGCTTTTTTTGGATTATTTGTGGTGGCAATGCTTATTTATACGCGCAAGAATTATATCGTTCATAACGACAAACGCCTTTTCCATAATTCAATATTCATATTGCTTGCGGGCTTAGGTTTTATCCTGTTTTATGGCATCGTTGGCTTCTACTTAGTTGACGAATGGCATTACGGACTAAACTTCAGCTTCCGGCAATCGGTTTATTACCTTTTTAACACGGCTTTTTTGTTTAACAATGGCGACCTTTCGCCTCAAACCGAGTTTGCCCATTGGTTCACCTACTCCCTGAACTTCTGCGGAGGCGGCTATATCATTTTCTTTTTGTTTATTTTGCTGAAGCCATCCAACTATCGCCATCAGGAAGAGGAAAATGAACGGAAAACAGCCGAAGATCTGGTGAAGCAATATGGCGCTTCCGCCCTCGATTATTTTAAAACCTATCGTGATAAACACCTTTATCTGGGGCAAAACCACGAGTGGTTTATCTCCTTCCGCATCTCGGGCGATTATGCCGTGGTGCTCGAGAATCCGGTTTGCCGGGATAAATCCTTACTGCCCGGATGCATCGGCGAATTTGATGATTACTGTGCCGAAAACGGCTTGAAGACGTTGTATTACCGTGTGGATGAAGTAGACCTGCCTTACTACCAGCAACTGAATAAAAAATCGCTTCTTCTCGGGCAGGAAGGGATCATCGATCTGGATGTTTTCAAATTGGAAGGCGGCGACATGAAACCTATACGCAATGCCATCAATAAGCTGAACAAGGAAGGATACACCTGCAAGGTAGTAACCCCGCCGCTGAAGGAAGGCTTGCTTCAGAAGCTGAAAGCTGTTTCCGACGAATGGCTGCAGGCCTTTGAGAAAAAAGAAGCGGTGTTCTCGCAGGGCACATGGAATTCCAAAGAATTGAAAAACCAGGTTGTGCTTATCGTGGAGGATCCCGAAGAAAGGGTGGCGGGATTTTTAAATATCGTACCCGATTATGCTAAGGACGAAGGAACTTACGATCTGATCCGCAGGGTGAAAGATGTCCCCGGAGGTGTGCTGGATGTGCTGATGGTAACCATGATCGACTATTTCCGAAACGAAAACAAGAAATACCTTAACTTAGGCATGGCTCCGCTGTCGGGTATCGAAAAAGGGAAAAACCTGCCCGAAAAAACCATCAAGTTTGCTTACGAAAACCTGAAACCGTTTGGACATTTCAAGGGGCTGCGCTTTTTCAAGGAAAAATACGCTACCGTCTGGAAAAACAAATTTCTGGTTTATAGCAACGACTACGATCTGCTGGCTGCACCTATCGCCATCAGCAAGGTGTCGAAGGAATAAGTGAAAATAGATTAGCGCCTGCGCAAAATAGATTAGCGCCTGCGCAAAATGGATTAGCGCCTGCACAAAATGGATTAGCGCCTGCACAAAATGGATTAGCGCCTGCACAAAATGGATTAGCGCCTGCGCAAAATGCTTTAGCGCCTACCAAAAATGGATTAGCGCCTGCACAAAATGGATTAGCGCCTACACAAAATGGATTAGCGCCTGCACAAAATGCATTAGCGCCTACCAAAAATAGATGAGCGCCTACACAAAATAGATTAGCGCCTGCGCAAAATGAATTAGCGCCTGCCTAAAAATGATTAGCACCTTGAGATGGAACAATGGAACACGAATGACGCGGATCCGGCGGATTATAACGTAAAATGGAACGCAGATGACACGGATTAAACGGATTGTAACGGATTTTTTTGATTTGATGTTCTTAGCTGATTGATCAGGTAATGATAAACCGGGTCTCTTTTTTTACCGCAGAGGGCCGCAGAGAAGGCGCGGAGAGCCGCAGAGGGATTTTTTATTAATAAAACGCGTCTGGATACTTTGGATATTAAAATTTAATAAATTTGGGGCATTGAAAAAGTATGATTTAAAACACGATTTGAGGTTAAGTAATTGGACAAGTAAGATGTCGTATATCAAAAAAGAATAGGACGCGGATTCCGCGGAAAAAAACAGATAAACACGAATTGTGCGGATTGAATGGATTATGCAGATTGATATAATCCGTGTTCTGTTTTTAAGGTTTTCAACGTTAATCATACGACAATTTACAGGTTCTATTACTTAGTATTTTAATTTCGGAAACATTTTACGGATAAGTATTTCAGATATTAATTCAACATTACAAAGACATCATGAAAGTTAAAATAATTTATTCAGTAATTCTATTTACCATTATTGCTGGTTGTTCGAGACACATAATAATAACGCCATTTGTAGGATATCATCAAATAGAATCAAGAACCCATATAAACTCATTCAAGCAGATTGATTTTTCAAAAGCAAAGGATATAGCACTGACCGTTAACAATGATTTTAAGCTTTCACTTGCAGATTCTGTTCTTCAATGCGAAGATTCATCATTAACCAATTATCAGGTTTTTAAATTTACCACAGATTTCTCAAAACAATACCGAATAAATGTAATCGCTTATGCCTTTGGGAAAATGGAACAAGCTTATGTTTTTGTACCACAAATAAAAGTTTTTGATGGGAAATTACATCCCGTAGAAATTAAAAGAGATTCAAGTGTAACGGTAAACCAATATTATGATAAATCACTTTATAGATTAGCTTGGGTATTTAAGCAATCCATGCCAAATGATTATTATCTGGTTGTTTATTCTGACAACAATAAATTAGGACGCCTGCTTGACACTTATGATTGTGATTTTTCTACGGGATATGTACATTATCATTATCATGTTCTTGTCAACAGTACTTTGTTTGGAGAATTCAGAATCAGGATTGAAAATCTTTGATAAAAAAAATACGAATGACGCGGATCAGACGGATTAAAGCGTAAAATGGAACGCAGATGACACGGATTAAACGGATTGTAACGGATTTTTTTGATTTGGGGTTTTCGGCGGGTTGATCGGGTAACGGCAAACCGGAAACTCTTTTTTTACCGCAGAGGAACGCGAAGAAGACGCGGATGGCCGCAGAGAGAAAAATGTGTTGGGATAATTTGGATATTAAAAATTTAATATATTTGAGGCGTTGAAAAAAGTAAAATTTAAAAGATAAGGAGAGAGAAGGAATTAATAACTAATTGCGGAATAACCGTCATATGGTTGTTGTGTAGATGCTAGTAAATACGATGAAAAAGATTTTAATCCATATATCAAACACTTAAAATAGATAGAATTATGAAAAAATTTACTTTAATATTGTCTATATTGTTAATATGCAATAATTTATTTTGCCAGTACAACTATTTTCAATGGAACAAAACAAGTACTGACGTAACTGGTAGATCTATTTCTTCGAATAGTAGTATAGCTATTGATCAATACAATAGGGTGTTCTATATTGACAGATCGAGCAAAAAAATATGTTGGGTTTATGGTATAGTAAAAGATGGAGCACCACTTGCAAGGAGCAATTCAAATCTAATTTATAAATATGACAATTATGGAAATTATATTTTTTATATAGGACAGGATAATAAAATTAAATGTATTCAATATTTATACAGCCAAAGTTTATTAGGTTGGACTGTTTATGAATATCCAAGTGGAACGGTTGCAAATGGAAGTTTTATTGAATATGGTATTAGTAATGATGAAATCTTTTATATTAATGCTTCCGATAATAAAGTATCCTGTTATTGGAAAAACAATTCTGGCTGGGGAATTGGTCCCTTGAATTCTTTGGCTCTTCCTGCACAAAGTTGGTCTAATCTTGTATTTTCTGATAATTCGGTATTTTACATTGCTAATAATGGAAAAATTGCTGGACTAGCATGGAATAATTCCACCAATACTTGGGACATTTTATCATTATCATCAAGCAGTGTAGCCCTGAATTCACGTATTTTTGCCTTTGATAGAAATAATATTTTGTATGTTCAAGCATCAGATAATCGAATTGGACAATATTGGAAAAATTCTTCAGGTTCTGGATTTGGAACTTTCGTTAATAACAGTACTCCAGTAATGTCAATGAGTCCTATTATAAGTAGATTTTGGAATGATATCAATTATATTGGTATCGATGGGAATATACATTGCTTATATTACGATTATTCAAGAGCAGATGATTTTGTCCTTAATTCAACATGCAATATAAGTAGCCCATATCTAACTGAAAGTTCTGATGGATCATTCTTTTTTTACAGTAATTCTAATTTTTATTCAATTAAATCGCCAGTTTTAAGTGGATTTGTTTATAGGAAAGGAAGTAAATTATTTTTAGATAATGGATTATATAGGCCATTCATAGTAAATTACCTTGCATCAATATATACTTTAGATGGAAATACATTTTTTGCTGGACCTTGTGGCCATTATTCTGACGATTGGAGAACATACCTTTTCAATGATGAGCAATCTTGTAATGCATTATTTGAACAACACTTACAACAAATATCTCAATTGGGATTTAAGGCTATACGCTTTAATGGTTTAAATGTTTGTTGTAATCTAAAAGATGAAAATGACGCCGATATATATATAGAATACATTAACCAATTTCAATGGCCTCAGGTATCTCATAAACTTGACGATAGTATGATAAATAAACTTTTTATTACATATGACAAGGTTCTGGCCCTTTGTGATAAATATGGTTTAAAAGTAAATTTTTTTATTGGGTTAGCCGATGGTGGAGCTTCAAAGACAATTTGTTATAAAAACTACACTAATTATTTAACAAAGCTTGCACAAAGGTATGCAAATGACAATCGAATTTTTTGTTATAGTGTCCTTCTTGAACCTGATGTTTTTAATACGGTTAATTGCAAAACATATATAGCTTCTCAAACACAAATGTTTTATAATGCCTTAAGGCAAAATGATCCTAATCATTTAATTACTATTGGCCTTTCGACTGATGCTCAAAGCCAATTGAATTGGGATCCTTCCATTTTGGCTGCTGATTTTTTTACGTTTCATCTATATCCTACAACTTCAGAATTAGCAGATCCAACTTTTGAAATCAAAAAGCAACAAATTAAATGGATATATAATGCCATGAAAAAATTGGATATGCCATGGATAATTGGTGAAACTTCTATGCCAGGTAACAGTCCTGTTTATGAAAATACGGCAAGTTATGATATGCAACGAAACTACGGACTTTTTATGAGAGATAATGTTTTTGCTAGTGGAGCTTCAGGGTTAACCTGGTGGAATTATCGTGATGTATATTGGCCTGGTCCTAATTTAAATGAAGGATTACAAAATAAGTATGGCCAAAATACACGTTGGGACAACTTTTCCGATTATTCAGGGTTAATTACACATAATGGTGGCTTAAAACCAATAGTAGCAAATGGTACAAATATTTTTAATAATTTCACGCCAACAATTAGTGATAGTTGTTCAGTAACCCCGTTTGATTATTACCATCAAAATATTCTAAATCCAACTTTTACGATTTCAGGCAAAATAACTGACGCCAATGGAAAAGCAATAACAGATGCTTATATTTGGGGGGTTGAAGTATATTCTGATGGCTCTTGGCATAGAAATACAAATACTCTTTCAGATAATAATGGGAATTATATACTGAAGACATCTCATCCAGTTAATGTGCTTCTTATTTCAGCACTTGGAAAAGCAATTTATCAGACATGGAGCCTAAGTAATGGAGAAATTTTAAATCAAACTTTAGGAAATATTAATTGTGAAACACCAGTTAATTCATTTACAAAGATTGGGACAAATGTTGGGGAAGCTAATCATTGGACTTTGGAAGGTAATTGTGATGGTCCCGATGTCGCATATTTATTTACTGTTATGTCTACAACTACAATTCGCGCTTCAACATGCGATACGGGTACTGATTTTGATACCAAATTAGAAATTTTTAAAAGTGATGGAACTCCCGTTCCAAATGCATATAACGATAATGACAATAATTGTAGTAATTATTCACACGCTTCAACTGTTATTGTTACTTTAACTCCAGGGGATTATTATGCTGTAGTAGATGGTTATTGTGGATCTACTGGAAAATTTGAATTACACATTGATCAATATACTAATCTCACTAAATCTGCAATTGAAAATAATTCGTCTAATTTTATAGATAAGATTGAAAATATTAAAGAAAGTGGCATTCTAATATTTCCTAATCCATCAAAAGGCCAAATTAATTTTAAAAGTGAAGATAAAATAATAGAAATAGTTATTACTGATATTCAGGGTAAGATAATTAAACAAGTGAGACCTGAAATACCAGATTCAGCCATTACTTTGGATTTGAGTTCTATGTCAGATAAAATTTATATCGCAAAAATAATTACATTGAGTGGTACAAGCAATCGTAAAATAATATTATTGAAATAGCTTAAAAACAAACTGGAATTATATTTGTCAATAAATAGGCCTTCATGTGGTACACAATACCCAGCATGATTCCAATGCTATTAAAGCGTAGAATAGCGTTTTTCTATGTGGTCTATTAATGCAATTCCGGAAAACAAAAAACAGTTCCTACATTAAAACCGATGAAAACTTAGTAAAGTTACCCGATTTTATGATGCCTGTTATTTCGCCGATAGCGTCTTCGGGCACAGCGGTGTAAACTTCTTTTTTGTTTTTATAGATATTATTCAGCAACTTTTTCTGTTCCAATATCGGCTTTATCGTCTATACCACTTTCGGCAAGACTTTTTTTAATCTTATTATGAAAGTCGGGCTTCACGGACCTGGGAAGCTCTGTTTTTTCATTCATCAGGCTTTCGTATAGGCTTTCGAAGCTTAGGGCTGAGTTTTGAAAGTTGAAAGCTTCAATATTCCCAAACAATAAAGTATTTTGGCTGTATTTCTTCAGGTATTCAAAATAATCGGTAGTAAAGATGTGCGAGTGATTGAATTGGATTTCGCCTGTTTTGGCTAACACAGCATTTACTTCACCGGCTTTAATCTGTATCTGGTCTAAAACTTCTTTTGCCAGGCTGGAATATTCGGCATTTATCACCTGGCTTGTAAGTTGAATTCTTTTTTGCGAATATTTTATCCAGATTTTCTGAGGTGTTACCATGATAAGGGCAACAAGCAACTTTTCTTCGCTTAGCTTTCCTAATTTAAGAAATATGGGGACAAAAAAAGATTCCATTGTTTTTTTTATTTAAATGATTTTATAGTAAGTCGTTTTACAGAACGAATCCTTTTAAAAAACAGCCTGCCCGTAAACCATACAGGCAGGCTGAAGCCTTTTCAATAGTCAGGCAAAATTACTTTGCCGGCTGTTCAGATTCATCATCGCCTTCGGGTTCATCGCTGTTGCGGGTTCCGCCAAAACCGGCAACAATGGTATCGAAGACAAACCTTGAACGCATAGCGGCATCGCTTTTAAAGATATTTTGCCCTTCTTTGCAGATGGCAATTACTTCGGTATAAATAGCATTGAATTCTGTCTGCTGTGCGGCAGTAAGCTGAATGGATTTTTCTTTTTCCGATTCCTGGGCAACATTGGCATCAAGCAGTTCTTTTCCGAAGCCACTGATTTCGTCCATCCGTATCGCCGGGATACCTTGTGCAATGATAGCGTCGCGATATTGCAGGATGTTGGCAGTAAAAGCATTTACAAACTGGATGGCGGCTTCCTGATTGTATTCCCGTGTTTTTTTCATAAAGGCATCATAACCAAGCGTCCTTTTCAGGGCGGCAAGCATGGTTTTGTCGTTGCGGTAAGCATTGGTGAGGCTGGTGAAGAAGGAAACAAGTTTACCCCTTGCATCATCAACGATTTCCACAACGGTACGTGTAGCATTACGCTGTGCAGAACGGATGTCCACGGCAACCAGACTGATGCCGGCTTCGATACGTTTTTTAAGAAGACTTCCATATTCGGAAGTGAAGAGCATGTTGTATTCCTTAAACCTATCTATAAGTTCGAGGAAAAATCCGCAAATGATCAGAGAAGCCTGAAGCATTACGAAATTGGAATAACGATAGTTTTTTTTCATAATGGTTAAGATTTAATTGATAATTGAGGCCATAAAGTTACTAATAAAATATTTTATAAAATCAAAATATTTTATAAACCAATTAAAAAAATGATGGAATACCTGATTTTTTTTATCAATTGCAGGCAAAAGCGGATAAAACTGCGGCTAAAGCCGGAAAAGAAGAACTGTTTTTTCAGCGTTGGACTAAGCCTGCGGGAGTAAAAAAATGGAACGAAAAGATTGCATCGGATTTTTGCTTTAAATAGAACACAGATGACGCGAATTAGGCGGATTATAACGGATTTTTTTTGATCTGGTGTTCTCGGCGGGTTGATCAGGTAACGGCAAACCGGAAACTCTTTTTTTACCGCAGAGGAACGCGAAGAAGACGCGGAGGGCCGCAGAGGAGTTTGTTATTGATACAAAGGGTTGAAACCTTCTCTGTGTATTTTTTTATAATATGCTAAATTGCACGGAGAACCGCTAAGCTTAATATTTATATCTTTTATTCCATCAGGCAATTAACATAACGATGCAAATGAAATCTTTCTTTTTTATACGGTTATTACCCATTTGACTTCGTTCGATTTTTTTACTTTTGTACCGTGTTTTCACAAAGAAGGCATTTAACTTTATGTACCAGAATTTACGTCCTGACGACGTAGAAAAAGTGAGGAAACTCACGGAAACAATACAACGGAACAACGACATCTGTTGGATACTTTGCGATTATTTGAACAATAATCCATGCCTGATCACAAAAGAGTTGATGGAGAGCGTCAACAGTGGCGGCGTTCTGTCGGAAGAAATGGCATATTTTGCACTGTTGACAGGTTTGTGCGGACTTGACACCGAAAACAATGAACACGATAAGCAATTGGCAACTGATTATTTTCGTCGGGCTGTCAAGAAACTGGATACAAAATCATACATTGAAAATCCGTACTATCGGAACATCCAGATTCCGGAAGTAACGTTCGGCGATTGGAAGCTGAAGTACGAAAGATACAAACCTTACGAAGCCTTTATTTACAATGATCTTATTGTGGAGGTGGATTTTAAAGAAATTCCGCGTGTTGGTTTTTTCAATGAAGAATTTCGGTTTCCGGCTGTTATGGAGAATGATCATGAATGGATGGCCATCAAGCCCAATGAAATTGAAACGATGCAACCGGCAATTGATGCTATGGAAGGCAAGGTTGTTACGTTCGGACTCGGACTTGGGTATTTTACCTATATGGCTTCCCTCAAAGAGAGGGTGCAAAGCATTACGGTTGTTGAACGGGACAACGAAGTCATCCAGCTTTTTGAACGCTACCTGTTTCCGCAATTTCAGCATAAAGAAAAAGTGGCGATAATTTCCGGTGATGCTTTTGAATATGCCGAAAAACAGATGCCAGGCGCAGCTTTCGATTATGTATTTGTTGATTTATGGCACGATGTATCGGATGGTCTTGACATGTATCTCAGGATGAAAAAAATGGAACGTTTCAGTTGCCAAACGAAATTCCTGTATTGGATTGAAGATTCGTTGCTTTCCGGCTATCGTTGGCAGATTTTTGATTGGGTAACTAAAAACGCACGAACCTATAATTCGATTGTCAAATGTTTAAGTAAACCGTTTCTGCAAAAACTTGCGGCAACAAAAAAAACGGTTTAATTGTAGGTAGGCAAATGGGAATATTTTTTGCTATATTGTATCATTTGGATTTGGAAATTAGGAGCAATAGGCATTTTTGATGCTGACCGGGGGCTTTACACGTTGACGGGATTTTTGTAACGGGGATTTTGCTACTTTTACACCTTTAAATTATCCATGTGATGGCGTATAAAAGTCTGCAACATTTTATTAAAACGCTTGAAGAACAAGGCGAGCTGGTACGGATCAACGAATACGTTTCGCCACATCTCGAAATAGCCGAGATTACCGACCGCATTAGCAAAAGCGGAGGTAAAGCCCTGCTGTTTGAAAACAACGGAACCAGTTTCCCATTACTTATCAATGCTTTTGGTTCCGAAAAGAGGATGTGTATGGCGCTGGGCGTAAGCCGGCTCGATGAGATAGGGGAGGAGATGGAGGCATTGTTTGATAAAGTGCTTCAACCCAAGGAAAAACTGCTCGACAAACTAATGCTTGTGCCAGTGTTTATCAATCTGAATTCATATCTTCCCAAGGTTATTAAAGGCAGAGGCGTTTGTCAGGAGGTGGTGATGGACAAGCCGGACCTGGATCGGCTTCCGGTACTTACGTGCTGGAAGCAGGACGGCGGGCCTTTTATCACGTTGCCGGTAGTGCATACCAAGGATCCGGTTACGGGAATCCGCAACGTGGGCATGTACCGTATGCAGGTGTTTGAAAAGAGCGAAACGGGCATGCACTGGCATCTGCATAAAAATTCGGCACGCCATTTTGACGAATATAAACGTTTAGGACTACGCATGCCGGTGAGTGTTACCCTTGGCGGCGATCCGGTGTATACCTATGCTGCCACGGCTCCGTTGCCCGATGGTGTGGATGAATATCTCCTTGCCGGATTTCTGCGCAGGAAAAAAGTAGCGATGGTGAAATGTCTGACCAACGATCTGGAAGTTCCGGCGGATGCTGATTTTGTAATCGAAGGTTATGTCGATCCGCAGGAAGATTTTGCGCTGGAAGGCCCATTTGGCGACCACACCGGTTATTATTCGCTGCCGGATTATTACCCGCGTTTTCATGTTACCTGCATCACACATCGCAGGGATGCCGTTTATCCGGCGACCATCGTCGGCATTCCGCCACAGGAAGATGTGTGGCTGGGCAAGGCTACCGAGCGCATTTTTGTAAAACCCATCAAAATGAGTATGCTTCCCGAAATGGTGGATATGGATATGCCGACGGAAGGTGTTTTTCATAATATTGTTATTGTTAAAATTAAAAAAACGTATGCCGGACAGGCTATCAAGGTGATGAATGCCCTGTGGGGTGCCGGGCAGATGATGTTCAATAAAGTGATGATTGTTGTTGACGGCGAAGCCGATGTTCACAATTACCAAAACATTGCTGAAATTGTTTCCCAAAAGGTAAATCTACCTGCTGATGTTTATTTCACCAAAGGGCCGTCGGACGTACTCGACCATTCGAGCCGGCATTTTACTTTTGGTGGAAAAATGGGAATTGACGCCACCACCAAGCTACCTGGTGAAAACGGAAAGCTTGTTGCCAAAGCTGAAAATCATCATTTTATTACGGATAAGTTAAAAGCGGCTTTTCCTGAAGTTACAGCCGTTAACGAAAATCTGATTTCTGAAGGGATTTCTGTACTTATTGTTTCGCTGTTAAAAAACAAGGAAAAACAGGTAAGGACATTGCACAACGCCCTTGCGTCGTCCGGTTATCTGGCGGATATCCGTTATGTGATTTATACCGATCAGGCATTGGATGTGAACCGGATTGGCGACGTGGTTTGGCAGGTTGCCAATAATATTGATCCGGAAAATGATTGTTTTTTTGCTGATGCCGAATTTTGTCTTGCCATCGACGGGACACGTAAAACTAAGGAATGGGATGGTTTTGAACGCGGTTGGCCCAACGTGATTGTGGCGGATGATGAAACCATCCGTTCGGTGGACGAAAAATGGGAAAAACTTGGTTTGGGAAAATTCATCCCTTCGCCTTCGCTCACTTATAAAAAACTACTTTTCGGGGACAACGCCGTGGTTGACGAATAGTTATTTGCGGTCGAAGAAAGGATTTTTGGAATAAGCGGCCAGTGGAATTCCGAAAATCATTTTTACCTCTTCGCTCAGGAGTTTCATTTCCATTGTAGCAAGGCCAATTGAATACATGATGCGGTTATCCACGCGGTTATCGGCGGCAACGGAAGCTGCCGAGCCAACGGCTATGCCTAAATCCACCTGGTTGAAAACGCAGGTGCATTCGGGATGTTCATCTTTTCCCGCACAGGTTTTAAATCCGCATAGTCCGCAGTTGAGTCCTACCGACATCGCTTTGGTTCCGATCAGTACAATGGCTTCTGCCAGAAGGATATTGTTGGCATCGCGGATTAAAAAGTCAGCTGCGTTTTTTTTGCCGATTTCAATCATTTTGTCTGAAATACGTTTGATGTCGTCGCCGGTGGCAATGACTATTTCGATGCTGTTGCGTCCACGTCCTTTGGGAGCCGTACGGGCTGCAACTGCCATTTTTAGAGCAGTTTCCATCAGCGATTCACCGATGATGTTATTTTCTGTAATTAATGCCATGATAGAAAAGATTAGAAGCATCAAAAGTATAAAAAAAGCCGGTTGGAAGTATTTTCCAAACCGGCTTATGGTCTCCTCGGGGGGGCTCGAACCCCCGACCCATTGATTAAGAGTCAATTGCTCTACCAACTGAGCTACGAAGAGTCGTTTTTTTCGGACTGCAAAGATATAAATTTTTCTAAAAGATAAACGGTTGTGCTGATTATTCTTTGAAGAAAACATTGCCGGATTTATCGTTATGCGGATATATCTTCCGTTAAAATCCGGGGAAAAGTGTTTTTCTATATCTTTGGGAAAAAATTACATACGCTATGAAAAGGATAAATCAGTTTTTGTTGTTTGCCGTATTTGTTTTATTGACAAACTTTTTGCCTCAGCCGTCGCAGGCACAGAAAAAAATCACGGTAGCTTTTTACAATACCGAAAACATGTTCGATACCATTGACGACCCGCATAAAAATGATAATGATTATCTGCCGGGTGCCAAGCTGCAATGGGACAGCAAGAAATATTTTAAAAAAATTGAAAACATCGGCAAAGCGCTCAGTTCGTTCGATTCGTCATCGGTAAAATTGCCGACGCTTATCGGTTTGTCGGAAGTGGAAAACGAAACGGTATTGAATGATTTAATCAAACGTACAAATCTTAAAAAGGGTGGTTATAAAATCGTTCATGAAAAAAGCCCTGATATACGCGGAATAGATGTGGCGCTTTTGTACCGGGCTAAATATTTTAAATACATTTCGCATAAAGCCATAGCCATCAACTTTCCTGATGACAAAAACGATAAAACGCGTGATATCCTTTATGTAAAAGGGATAGTCGGGAAATCGGATACCTTGAATCTTTTTATTAATCACTGGCCGTCGCGATTTGGCGGACAGGAACAATCGGATCCCAAGCGGCAATATGTAGCCTCGGTTTTACGGCATTATTCCGATTCTTTGCTTAGCCGCAATCCGAAAGCATATATCCTGATGGAAGGCGATCTGAATGATGAACCGAACAATCAAAGCGTTTCTAATGTGCTGAATGCCCAGAAACCCGGAGACAAAATCTATTCTCAGAAATTATATAACCTTTTGTATAAAAAGTTTGAAAAAGGCGAGGGTACCATTTATTACAAGGATTGGGATGTGTTTGATCAGATTATTGTCAGCGGCAACTTTTTGAATAAAGGTAAAAAAGGCTTGCAAATCAACGAAAAGGATGTGCATATTTTTAAACCCCAATGGATGCTTTACAAGAATAAAAAGGGAGAATGGGTTCCCAATCGCACCGAATCGGGCGGAAAATATTTTGGCGGCTACAGCGACCATCTGCCGGTGTACGTGAATATTATCGCCAAATAAAATCAGTTGCCCAACAATACGGTTTCGGGACTATTTCCGTCGAATAATAAAGCCGGATTTTCGAGCAATTCTTTCACTTTGATCAGAAAACTTACCGATTCTCTGCCGTCGATTACGCGGTGGTCGTACGAAAGAGCGATGTACATCATGGGTGCAATGACTATCTGATTATTAAGTGCGATAGGCCGTTGCTGAATGGTATGCATCCCGAGGATGGCGCTTTGCGGAGGATTCAGGATGGGCGTGGAAAGCAGTGAACCGAAAACGCCGCCGTTGGTGATGGTAAAAGTTCCTCCGGACATTTCTTCAAGCGTAAGTTTATTTTCGTGTGCCTTGGAAGCCAGTTGTTTGATTTTTAATTCTATTTCTAAAACCGACATGGCTTCGCTGTTGCGGATTACTGGAACGACCAAGCCTTTGGGTGCGCTGACGGCTATTCCGACATCAATAAATTTATGATAAACCATTTCATCGCCATCTATCATGGAATTTACCTGAGGATATTCGGCTAAAGCCATCGTTACGGCTTTGGCAAAAAAGGAAACCAAACCGAGCGATGAATCGTATTTTTGTTTAAAGCGTTCTCCGACAGCCTTCTTTATTTCAAGAATTGCACTCATATTCACCTCGTTGAAAGTGGTGAGCATGGCTGTTTCGTTCTTTACGGCTACCAGTCGTTTCGAGAGTTTCAACCGGAGCTGCGACATTTGCCTGTGTTCCGTTTCCCTTGAGCCGGAAACAATTTCAATTTTTGAAACCGGAGGTTTATTTTCCGGCTTCTTTTCTGCTGTCGCCATCAGCACTTCTTTCTTTCCGATTCTCAGATTCTGCAAAATCTCGTCTTCCGATACATGTTTCTCGTCCATTATTTTTTTTGCCAAGGGCGATACATGAATGTGCGAAATATTTTCGGTTGCTTTTGGCAGAACTTCATCTTCTTGCTTATTTTTCTGAGGATTAGGCACTACCTGATTAATTTCGACAGTTGCTTCATCCGGTTTTTGTTTGGCCGAAGAATCAATGGTGCAAATAATGCTGCCTACGGCGATAGTTTCGCCTTCCGCAACCAAAAGTGTAACCAGCCCATCTTCGGAAGCATTAACGGTAAATGTGGCTTTGTCGGAATCAATTTCGGCCAACTCCTGATCTTTTTCCACCCGGTCGCCGTCTTTTACCAGCCAGGTCATCAATTGTACTTCGGTGATGGATTCACCAGGGCTGGGAACTTTTATCTCTATTTTCATAAACCATTCAATTTTTTTTATTAACTATTTTTTTCTACCCAATGCCATTCGTCGGGGATGCAGGTCATCTTACAACTTTCGTCCCGGTGATCACAGGTACATTCATCCAACGCTTTTTCAATAATTTTACGTTGCTGTAGCACATGCAACTTTCCCGAACCCGTTGCCGGGCTTCCGCTTTCGGGACGGGCAACCAGCATCATGTCCACCGATTTAATATGACGTAACAGAAATCCCCAGGCGCCCATATTTGCAGGTTCTTCCTGTACCCACAGAAATGTTTGCGCTTTATCGTACTTTTGTATGAGCATATTAAATTGCTTTTCGGGAAAAGGATAGAGTTGTTCAATTCGGATCAACGCCGTATTTTGACGGTTGATTTTTATTTTTTCGTCCAGTAATTCATAATAAATTTTTCCGGAACAAAAAACTACTCTTTGAATTTTATCTGGCATAGCCGATTCATCATCAATGATCTCCTGAAATTTTCCATCGGTAAAATCGCTGAGCGGTGAAATACATTTCGGATGCCGCAGCAGGCTTTTGGGTGTAAAAACTACCAGAGGTTTTCGGAAATCCCGATGCACTTGCCGTCGCAGCACATGAAAGAAATTTGCCGGTGTTGTGCAATTGACAACCTGTATGTTAAGATTAGCACAACTGCTCAGGAAGCGTTCCGGACGGGCGCTGGAATGTTCGGGACCCTGCCCTTCGTAACCATGAGGAAGCAGAAGCACGAGTCCGTTCATCACCTTCCATTTTTCCTCGGCACTGCTGATGTATTGATCAATAATTATTTGTGCACCATTCATAAAATCACCATATTGTGCTTCCCAGAGGGTAAGCGCTCCCGGCGAAGCAAGGGCGTAACCGTATTCAAAACCGAGCACGCCGTATTCCGACAACAACGAATTATAGATATGAAACCGAGCTTGATTTTCCGAAAGGTGATTCAAAGGCGCATACTTTTCTTCCGAATCCTCCACGGTGAGCATGGCATGACGATGCGAAAAAGTACCCCGTTGCGAATCCTGACCGCTGAGGCGAACGGGAATATTTTCATAAAGAAGCGAACCATAAGCCAAAAGCTCGGCCATAGCCCAGTCAGCCATTTGTTTATCAAAAATCATGGAATGCCGCTCCTGTTGTAAACGGACGATTTTCCGGTAAAAAGGTTTGCCGGAAGGCAGTTCTGCTATTTTTCCGGCAATCAGAAGGATGGTTTTTTCATCCACATAAGTTGGCGGTGAAGTCTCAAAATCTTCAGCTTCGGCTTTGACGATACTAGCCCATTTTTCTTCAAAAAAAGGATACGTCTTTGTTTTTTCGGTAAGTTCCGATTCTTCAAGACTTTTGTCGAGCTGGCGTATAAATTCCTTTTCGAGAGCTGAAGCTTCTTCTGACGTGATGGTATGATCGGTAATAAGTTTTTCGATGTAAATCTGCAACGGATTGGGATGCTTTTCGATGAGTTGATAAAGCGTAGGCTGGGTAAAACGAGGCTCATCGCCTTCGTTATGTCCGTATTTACGGTATCCTAATAAATCCACGAAAACATCTTTATGAAATTGCTGGCGAAATTCAACGGCTAAATTGACAGCATAAACTACTTCTTCCACATCGTCGGCATTGACATGCAGGATAGGCGATTGAATAATTTTGGCGATGTCGGTGCAGTAAATGCTCGAACGCCCGTCGAGGTAATTGGTGGTAAAACCGAGCTGGTTGTTTACGACCAAATGGATGGTTCCACCGGTGCGGAAGCCTTCCAGTTCCGACATCTGAAGCACTTCGTAAATTATTCCCTGTCCGGCTACCGAAGCATCGCCGTGGATAAGTATGGGAACAATTTTAGAATAATCATTTTCATAATCCGAATCGGCATAGGCTCGTACAATACCTTCAACTACAGGATTTACAGCTTCGAGATGCGAAGGATTGGGTGTAAGCATCAGATGGATTTTTTGTCCCGACGAAGTGGAACGGCTGTTTGAAAATCCGAGATGATATTTTACGTCGCCAAGCAAAGTGGCATCTTCCATTTCTTTTCCTTCAAATTCGCTGAAAATATCCTTGAACGGTTTGTGCAGGATGTTTGCCAGCACATTCAGCCTGCCACGGTGAGGCATCCCGATAACCACTTCACGGATATTTAGTTGCGAACCTTTTTCGATGATTGCTTCCAAAGCCGGAATCAGCGCTTCGCAGCCCTCGAGGGAAAAACTTTTTTGTCCGGGAAAACGTTTATGAAGGAAACTTTCAAAGTTAACGGATTGATTAAGTTTGTTTAAAATGTTTTTTTTGACTGACGCCGAAAATTTAGGGAGGTTTTTGCTTCCTTCCATTTTTGCTTTAAGCCAGGTCTCAATTTCTTTGTTACGAATATAAGCGAATTCAATTCCAAGCGATTGGCAATAGGTGAGCCGGAGATGTTCGATAATATCGCTGAGTTTAGCCGGGCCTATGCCTATTTCATTTCCGGCAAGGAATTTTTTATTGAGATCGGAAGGTAACAGCCCGAAATTTTCCGGATCAAGGGTTGGGCTGTGTTTCCGGCGTGTACGCACGGGATTGGTTTTGGTAAACAAATGCCCACGCTCGCGATAGCCATTGATGAGATTAATTACCTTAAATTCATCGTTATACTGTAAATGTTCATTTTTAGGCACTAACGAGTTGGCTTCCGAAAACTCAAATCCTTCAAAAAAAGCCCTCCAGCCAGCATCCACTAATTCGGGATTTTTTTTGAATAGTTGATAAATATCTTCAATATAATTACTTCCGGCATTTCCGAGAAAGGAAAAATTTTCCATGAGTATTTTGAATTAATCGTATACAAACGTAAGCAAAGTTCCTTTGATAATAACACCCGTTATGGAAAAGGGTTTGTGTAAAATAAAAAAATCCTTCCGGTCTGCGGAAGGATTTTTTTGTTGCTAATAGATAACTATCTCTTTTTATTCAGGATGGATAGCTTCTGATGGGCAAACGTCGGCACATGAACCACAATCGGTACACATTTCGGGATCAATTTTATAAATATCTCCTTCGGAGATAGCTTCTACCGGACATTCGTCAATACATGTACCGCAAGCAACGCAATCTTCACTGATTTTATAAGCCATGGCTAAAAATTTTATTAATAATTTATCATTGAATAATGGTGCAAATATACAACTAAATTTAAAAACCTAACTTTGGATAAAAATTAATACTTCCCGGTTAAGCATTTTTTGTTATACTTTTCGATGGAGTAGCTCTAAACCAACGTGGTATGGTATCAACCAAAATGATCACTGAGAGCGTAAGTATGATTAAAGTCATTGCCAGGTTGATAATTCCCAGTACACAGGTTTCAGGATTATGCATTTGTGGAATGTAAATACCGGTCATGTTTTTGAAACAGGCGGTAATGGTTGTAATTCCCACGAAAGCCATGGGAATGATGGTAATCCAGGCATATTTTGCTTTGCCACGGTTGATGATATAGGAAGTGCCGATGGCAAGCGCAACAGTGGCAAGCAACTGATTTGCCGCTCCGAACATTGGCCAGATGCTTGTTATGCTTCCGTTATAGATTAAATATCCCCACGAAAATACAATTAAAAAGCTGGCTAACAGATTACCAGGTAGCCAGTGGGTTCGTCCAAAAGGTTTGTAAACTTTTCCCAGCATTTCCTGAAGAACAAAACGGGCAATACGGGTTCCGGCATCAATGGTAGTTAAAATGAACAAAGCTTCAAACATAATGGCAAAGTGATACCAGTATGACATTAAACCCTTTAATCCGGGGATAGAAGAAAATATCTGAGCCATACCTACCGCCAGAGAAACGGCGCCTCCGGTACGTCCGGCTATTTTTTCACCCACTTCGGCTGACAAAGCCGGTAAGTCGGAAGTGGTAAATCCCATCTGATGCAACTGAGGTAAAATGCTTGCTATTTTTTCTTTGGGAACATTAATAAGAAAATAATCGAGCGGAAATAGACTGGAAGCGGCAATCAGAGCCAAAATACTTACCATTCCTTCGGCAAGCATCGATCCAACAGCTATCGTCTTGATATGCGATTCCTTCGAGATCATTTTAGGCGTAGTCCCCGAACTTACCAGAGAATGAAATCCGGAAATTGCCCCACAGGCAATGGTGATAAACAAATAGGGGAACAAAGCGCCGGGAATAATAGGTCCTCCGCCATGAATAAATGGGGTGAAGGCGGGCATCTTGAGATTTGGAGCTACGATAATAATTCCAATGGCAAGCATGGCAATTACGGTAAGTTTCATGATGGAACTCAGATAATCACGTGGCGAAAGCAATAGCCAAACTGGTAAAACAGATGCAAAAAAGCCGTAGCCGCAAAGCAAGAGTGTGAGTGTTTTATGATTGAACGTAAACCAGGGGGCGATAGAAGAACCCGGAACATAGCGTCCGTAAATTACGGCGAGCGAAAGTAAAATGACTCCAAAAATCGTGGCTTCGACGGTTTTGCCTTTTCTTATCTGAAACATCCACACACCCATCATCATAGCGATGGGAATGGTTGCTGCTATGGTAAAGGTTCCCCATGAACTTTCGGCAAGTGCATTGATGACCACCAACCCCAAACCGGCAAGAACCAGGACGAGTATCAGCAAGATGGCGATGGATGTGGTGGTTCCGCTCACTTTGCTTATTTCCGTTCGGGCTATTTCGGCTAAGGATTTACCATCGTGATGTATGGATGCGGTAAGAATGATAAAATCGTGAACCGCGCCGGCAAATACCGCGCCGACCAGCATCCAGATAAAACCGGGAAAATAGCCAAACTGTACGGCTAGCACCGGACCTACCAGCGGACCGGCTCCGGCTATGGCGGCAAAGTGATGCCCGAACAGCACCCATTTGCTCATAGGATAATAATTTTGACCATCGTATAAACGATTGGCCGGCGTCAACCGGAGATCGTCGGCGGTGGCAATTTTGGCAGCTATAAAACCAAAGTAAAAACGGTAAGCAAGGGCAAAAAAAGCCAAAGCTCCTATCACCAAAGGCATTGCATTCATGAAAGTAAGTTTAAATGAATTGGATTATACATTTTTTAATGAGATAACGGCAGACGATTGCTTATCTGTTATTCATCATTACATATACGATTTAATTTCGGCGGCGTGCTCTTTTTCTTCTTCTATGATCTGCTGGATGAGTTTTACGGCGTCTTTCTTGGTCTTTTTCAATAATTCAGTGTAAAAATCAACACTTTCGAGCTCAAACTGATAGGCAATTTCGAGGGCTTGTTTGGCCGAATTGATTTTTTTTGCCTTTTCAGCGCCAGAATCTTTTTTCTGAAAAATATGGGTATCGGCAAGATGATTCATATAATCTGCTTCTTCTTCCTGATTAAACTCAAAGCTCTCCGGCTCAAAATGGCTGGCTATATTCTGAAACGCAGCAATATGACTTATCTCTTTAGCGGCAAGCTCTGTAAAGAGTTTTCTGATCGGTTCGTTACCGGAAATAGCTTTGGCTCCGAGAGTATAAAATTCATGACCGTTTTCCTCGATACGGATAGCGATGTCTATAATTTCTTGTCCTGTATAATACATGGTATTCTCCTGTTTTGGTTTATATCGGTCAAAAATATAAAATGTTTTTAATTTTCTGTACCGAACCTCCGATTTTTTTGATAAAAGTTTTTGAAAATCATTATAAATTATTGATACCTGTTTGATTAATTATGCTTTTTCACGTCAACCGTTTTAATATCCAACGCATCGCGCAAACCGTTTCCTATAAGCATAAAAGCCAAAACCATAAGCATTATGGCTATGCCGGGCAAAAGGGCCAGATAGGCATAATGCAATATAATGTAAGCATAGTTCTCTTTGAGCATGGTTCCCCACGAAGGCATGGGCGGCTGCACACCTATGCCGAGGAAACTCAGTCCGGCTTCAATAAGTATGGCAGAAGCAAAATTGGCCGCCGATATTACAATGACGGGTCCCATCACATTAGGTAAAATATGCTTAAATATAATCCTGAAATTGCGAAAACCTAAGGCTTTGCCGGCTTCTACAAACTCTTTTTCGCGTAAGCTCATCATCTGCCCGCGCACCACACGTGCCACTTCTACCCACATGGTCAGGCCTACGGCGATGAATACCTGCCAGAAGCCTTTGCCCAAGGCAAACGTGATGGCGATAACCAGCAGCAGGGTAGGGATGGACCACACCACATTGATAAACCACATGATCAGGTTATCAATCCAGCCGCGAAAAAAGCCGGCAAGGGCTCCGAGCAGAATGCCAATGACCAGCGAAATGAATACGGAAATAAATCCTACCGAAAGGCTTACACGCGTGCCTATCATCAGTTGGCTGAGCACATCTCTTCCGTAACGGTCGGTGCCTAATAAAAACCGCTTTTGAACGATATTTTTTTGAACAATGGTTTGTTGCAATTCCGAAATGGGCTGGCTCTGAAGCCGGTTATCCACATCATAAAAAAGCAACCGGTTGCCCACAACCTTGATTCCGGGACGGCTGATGGAAACGGGAAACACCACATCGGCAAGGCTGAACGTTTTTTCCAATCCTTTATCGTTAGCTGATCCGGTGAATTCTTCCACTACAATGTCGGCTCCGCGGAAATGATACCGGCTAAGCGGAATAAACGTATAATCGCTTGTTTTTCCGTAAAGCAGAGTGTGAAACATGCTGGTGTTCTGTGCGGTTTCATTTTTCCTAACCTTAAGCATTGCAACACTAAACCCGGGTTTTTTGGTGGTTAACTCTAAGTATTGCTGGTTGGCGTAGGGGGAATGGTCGGGAGTGATAAGGTATCCCAGCACAGAGATAACCACGGCAACAGCTATCATAACCATCGAGCCGACAGCAAGCTTGTCTTTCAATAACCTTCGCCAGGCTAACTTCGACAGCGAGCCGGCACTTTCATATTGTTTTTTCCGCAGGAACAAGATGTTTGATTATTAGTAAAAGTTGTAGTTTAATATGATTTATCGCCGCCAAGCAGGCTTCCCAGTATGCCGCCGCCTATGCCTGCCACACCACGGCTTTCGTCGCGGTTCGACCAGCGTGCAGCATTGATAACCCTGTCGGCGAGCCGGCTGAATGGTAAGCTTTGCAGATAAACCAGCCCGGGGCCGGTGAGTTGAGCCAGGAATAATCCTTCGCCTCCAAACATGGCATTTTTAAAACCACCTACAAACTGGATGTCGTAATCCACTGTGGGAGCCATGGCCACCAGGCAACCGGTATCCACACGTAGTTTTTCACCCGGGGCAAGCGTTCGTGAGATGATGGTTCCACCGGCATGGATAAAGGCTCTTCCATAGCCGCTCAGCCGCTGAAGGATGAATCCTTCGCCTCCGAACAAGCCGGCGCCCATGCGTTTGGTAAAGGCAACATCTATATCGATACCATTAGCCGCACATAAAAAAGCATCCTTCTGGCAAATAAATGTTCCGCCAAGCCGGTCCAGTTCCAGAAGTATAATTTTGCCTGGATAAGGCGCACCGAAAGCCACATGTTGTTTGCCATGACCGGTATTGAGGAATGTGCTTATAAAAAAACCGTCGCCCGAAAGCATACGCCTAAACCCTTTAAAGATACCACCTCCCGTTCCCGTTTGCATGGCAATGCCGTCTTCCATATACATCATAGCGCCCACTTCGGCACGTACGCCCTCATTGGGGTCGAGTTCGATTTCAACGATTTGCATATCGTCACCAAAAATCTTGTAATCAATTATATCAGCCATCGTTTGTACTGTTTTTGAATTCAGCGCAAAGCTAAGAAAAATACTTCTTTAAAGGATAGTATGTATTAATCTGAAAAAAATTAGCGGCAGTGATTTTTATTACCGATAAAAGTATTATTTTTGCAGACCTAATAAACGGTGGACATAGCTCAGTTGGTTAGAGCGTCGGATTGTGGTTCCGAAGGTCGTGGGTTCGAGCCCCACTTTCCACCCGCCGGTTAAGCCCTGTCAATTTTAATGACGGGGCTTTTTTTATTTTAAAAAGTTGCGATGGATGGCGTGGGCTGATAAACTGTTTCATTTTTCTGCCGGATATAATACAAATGCCCGTTCCGGTTACCACATTAGGTATGGAAAAAAATGTTACGTGGCATGGATAAAAACCACATGATGTTTTTACTAAAACCACACGTAGTTTTGGGCGAAACCACACGTCATTTTTAATAAAACCACACGTCGTTTTTAACGAAACCACACGTGGTTTTTTTTATCGCTTACTAAGCAATTAAATCAGCTTACTTTAGTAATGCTCGCATCTTTCAATGCCTTTTTAATCCGGTCACCCGGACGATAGTTAACATTTACTTTTTTAATACTGCCTACCGACAAATCGGAAGCATTCGTTTCGCCCTTGCTGCTGATGGAAGGATAAAAGGTACCCAGCCTTTCCAGACGAACAATCTTACCCTGCGCCAGCTTATCCTGTATGATGTTTTCAATGGCAATGATAACACCCCGGATATCGGGTTCGGATAAGGAACTGAACTTTTCGACTTCCTTTACGATGTCGTCCATCGTAGCTTCTCCGTCGTACACTATCTGCAAATAAAACTTTTTAGGACCACCTCCTGCTATGCCGGGTTTTCCTTTTTCAATTATTTTAACTTTGAAAGCCATAATAAAATACTTTTAAGGATTATTATTTGGGTTAATTAAAAGAATTTTCAATAGAAGCTTCGTTAACTGCCGGGATTTTTTACCCGTGGAAAATGTATCGGACCTTGCTTTAGTCGTTGTAAATCAAATTGTTTATTTTTATAATGCAAATTTAATATTTTTTATTATTCCGTTTACCAAATAAGCAAACATTTTTTAAAAAATTTTATAGTTAAGTGCCGGAAGAGACAGGGTTTACCGTCCTGAACGAAGTGTATTCGCAGGGTATACCGGACAACATTGTGTCATTATCCGGGGAGGGTAATTTACCGGAGATTTGAATCAATGCAGGTGAAAATAAAAATCAGGCCTGGGGAAGCTCTTCAAACTGCTGATTGCGCAGTTGAGGCACAAAACCGGCTTCGCGTATGGCTTGTTGTATTCCCCGGGCATCAAAGCGGTAGTCGGCTCCGGCCACGGATACCACGTTTTCCTCAATCATGATGGAACCAAAATCATTGGCTCCGGCATGGAGACAAAGTTGCCCTACTTCTTTGCCAACGGTAAGCCAGGAAGCCTGGATATTACTGATGTTTGGCAGCATCAGACGGCTCACGGCTATCATCCGGATGTATTCGTCGGCGGTAACCTTGCCGGTGATGCCAAACTGTTTACGAAGCACGGTGTTTTCGTCCTGGAAAGGCCAGGGAATAAACGAGAGGAACCCCACGGCATTTTCCGGTTTTTCGGTTTGCACCTGACGTATGGCTGTAAGATGTTCCATGCGTTCGGCTATGGTTTCGATATGCCCGAACATCATGGTGGCAGAGGTTGTTAATCCTAAACGATGAGCTTCCCGCATCACATCGAGCCATTCCTTTACCGAACATTTACGTGGTGAAATGATCTGACGTACACGGTCGGATAATACTTCTGCACCGGCTCCCGGCAGACTGTCTAACCCGGCTTCCATCAATTGTTCAAGTACTTCGGAATACTTCATCGAGCCCAATTTCGCCAGATGAACGATCTCGGGAGGTCCCAAAGCGTGTAACTTCAGGTTGGGATAACGCTGTTTTAACTCACGGAACAACGTGGTGTAAAAGTCGATGCCTAATCCGGGATGCATGCCGCCCTGTAGCAGGAGCTGGCTTCCGCCAAGGCGATAGAGTTCATCTATTTTTCGCTCATACTGTTCCATTGTGGTGATATATGCCCCGGCATGGTTTTTACCACGGTAAAAATTGCAAAACTGGCAACCCGACACGCAGACATTGGTGATATTTACATTGCGGTCGATGAGCCAGGTAACTTTTCCACCGGGATGAAGCATTGTACGTATGGCATTGGCAACAAACATCAATTCAGCTAACGGAGCATTGCAGAAAAGCAGCTCTCCTTCGTCGGCCGATAAAAAATCCCCTTTCAGGGCTTTGGAATATAATGGATCAAAATTCACCGCAGAGGTTGGTTTAAGCGGCAAAAGTACAAAATATCATTCCGCTATTCACCGTTAAACTCTTTTCAGCTATCTTTGCTGAAATTTTATTACATATTTATGAATAAATCAACTGATAAAGAACATCTGATAAATGTAGGTATTACTCACGGCGATATCAACGGAGTGGGCTATGAAATTATCATCAAAACATTGATGGATAACCGCATTCTCGATCTGTTTACACCCATTGTTTATGGTTCTCCCAAAGTAGCTTCCTTCCACCGGAAAGCATTAAACATCGTTGATTTTAACTTCAATACCATCCATAAAGCCGAAGCCGCCATTCCCAAACGCTCTAACATTGTATCCATTTACGAGCAGGATGCAAAAATAGATATAGGCACTTCCACGCCCATAGCCGGCGAACTGGCTTATCTTGCATTGGAGGCGGCAGTCAATGATTTGAAGGATGGCCATATTGATGTTTTGGTAACTGCGCCCATCAATAAAAAGAATATTCAATCGCCGCTGTTTGATTTTCCCGGGCATACCGAATATCTTGCCCAGAAGTTCAACGTCAAAGATTACTTAATGCTTATGGTATGCGACAATCTTCGCATTGGCGTTGTTACCGGACATATTCCGTTGCATGAGGTTCCCTTGAAATTAACCGCCGAATTGATCCTGAAAAAGGTAAAAATATTAAACGATTCGTTGATAAAAGATTTTAATATTCAAAAGCCTAAGATTGCGTTGCTGGGGTTGAATCCTCATGCCGGAGATAACGGTCTGCTGGGTTTGGAAGAGGAGCAGATTATTATTCCTGCGGTCAACCAGGCAATGAATAAAGGAATGCTTGTGTATGGTCCCTATCCGGCCGATGGCTTCTTTGGTTCGTCGGCATACACTCAATTTGATGGTATCTTAGCCATGTATCACGATCAGGGAATGTTGCCATTCAAAACGCTTGCTTTCGATTCGGGAGTTAACTTTACTGCCGGGCTGCCAGTGGTACGTACTTCGCCTGCTCATGGAACGGCGTATGATATAGCTGGTAAGGATCTGGCTTCGCCCGATTCCTTTCGTGCTGCCATTTTCCTTGCCTGTGATATTTACCGCAACCGGCAGATGTTTGCCGAACTGAATGCAAATCCATTAAAAACCGGCGGGTTGACTTCCGAAAAATCAGAAGGGTAGGGGAACAAATGATTGAAGATTTTAGATTGCAGATTTTTTAGATTTTAATAATGTCTGCTCAATAGAAAAGCATAGCTTGTGTGATGATAAAAAATTATACAATAAATCAAATAGCCGGTATTGTTGACGGAAAATTAGTTTCCAACGGTAATTCATCTCATGCGATCAAAGATTTGCTGATAGATAGCCGAATGCTTGCTTCTCCGGCTACAACGCTCTTTTTCGCATTGATGAGCCCGAGGAACGACGGCCATAAATATATTGGCGGACTTTCTCAAAAAGGGGTCAGGAACTTTGTTATATCTCAAAAGGATTTTCCTACAGAAAATTATCCCCAGGCAAACTTTATTTTTGTTTCCGATACGCTTATCGCTTTGCAAAAGTTAAGCGCCGCCCGCCGCCAGCAATTCGATATTCCGGTGATAGGCATCACGGGAAGCAACGGTAAAACTATTGTCAAGGAATGGTTATACCAATTGCTATCGCCCGAATATAATCTGGTGAGAAGCCCCAAGAGCTATAATTCTCAGATTGGTGTTCCGTTATCAGTTTGGCAGATGAATGAGCAGAATCAGTTAGCCATTTTTGAGGCTGGCATTTCGCAACCCGGCGAAATGCAAAAGCTGCAGGCAGTCATTCAGCCTACCATTGGCATTTTTACCAATATTGGTAATGCACATGACGAAAATTTTACGGGTATCAGACAGAAATTGAATGAAAAATTTCAATTGTTTGGCGGCGTTAATTTGCTCATCTGCCGCAATGATATTCCGGAGATAAACGAGTATCTCGGGCAATTCTCTCAGCAGAAATCTATGTTTACCTGGGGTAAAAATCCCGGCGGTAACCTTTGGTTGAAGAATATTCGCAAATCAAAAGGGCATTCGCTGCTGACACTCGACTATCAGGATAAAGAACTAAAACTCTTTATCCCGTTTACCGATACGGCATCCATCGAAAATTCCGTTCATTGTTGCGCTATGATGTTGGTGCTTGGCTATGCTCGCGAAGTGATAGCTCAGCGTATCAACCGGCTACAGCCTGTTGCCATGCGTCTGGAACTGAAAGAAGGAATCAATAACTGCTCCATCATCAACGATAGTTACAGTTCGGATATTTATTCTCTTAACATTGCCCTCGATTTCCTTAATCAGCAAAAGCAACACGCAAAGAAAACTGTTATACTCTCTGACATCCTGCAAAGCGGTAAAAAAGAAAAGGAATTGTATTCCGAAATAGCTTCTCTGCTTGCCAAAAAACATGTGAACAGGATTATTGGCATAGGCGAAGCCATCTCACATCAGGCACATCAATTCAAAATGGAAAAGACGTTTTATCCGTCAACCCATGATTTCCTGAATAGTTTTCAACCGGCTTTATTTTATGATGAAACCATACTGCTTAAAGGTGCTCGTGTTTTTGAATTTGAAAAAATTGGCCGTTTGCTTCAGCAGAAAGCTCACGAAACCATACTCGAGATCAATCTGAATGCTTTGATTGATAATCTGAATTATTTCCGGTCCAAACTCAATCCTTCCACCAAACTGATGGCGATGGTTAAAGCTTTTTCTTACGGAAGCGGGAGTTTTGAGATTGCCAATATACTTCAGTTTCATCATGCCGATTATTTAACGGTTGCTTATGCCGACGAAGGCGTGGAACTTCGTAAAGGAGGAATTACGTTACCGATTATGGTGATGAATCCTGAAGAACAAAGTTTTGATGAAATGATTCAGCATAAACTGGAACCTGAAATTTATAACTTCAGAGTGTTGCGTCTGCTGGAAGAAGCATTGCAACGAAGCAATACTAAAAACTTTCCGGTTCATATCAAGCTGGATACCGGTATGCATCGTTTGGGCTTTGAAGAAAGCGAACTTGAAGAATTAATAAACCGTTTGACGAAACTCGATAATATCCGTGTACAATCGGCATTCTCGCATCTTGCCACTGCCGATGAACCCGAACAGGATGAATTTACACGTCTGCAACTTGAACGATTTACCCGCATGAGCAATTATCTGAAAAAAAATATTCCTTATCCTTTTTTACTGCATGTGCTTAATTCTGTTGGTATCACTCGTTTCCCCGAAGCACAGTTTGACATGGTCCGGTTGGGCATTGGCTTGTATGGCATTGCTACGGCTAAAGCCGACGAGGATAAATTGAAGAATGTAACAACGCTTAAAACAATTATTTCGCAGATAAAACATATTCCTGCCGGTGAGTCGGTAGGGTATAGCCGAAAGTGGATAGCGGCTAAAGATAGTGTAATTGCTACCATTCCCATCGGTTATGCCGATGGGTTGAGCCGCAAACTGGGTAATGGCAAAGGTAAAGTGATGATTAATGGCAATACGTTGCCAATTATTGGTAATATCTGTATGGATATGTGTATGGTTGATATTACTGGTTTTGAAGCCATCGAAGGAGATGAGGCGATTATTTTTGGCGATGATTTTCCGATAACCCGACTTGCTGATGCCCTCGAAACCATTCCTTACGAAATTCTTACAGGCATTTCGCGAAGAGTAAAACGTATTTATTACCAGGAATAAAAAAAACAATGCTTAATCAAATTGATCAGGCATTGCTTTCCTTAACAAATAGCTTATTTTTATTATTTATCGTTTATTCAAACGAGATATTAAAATCATCTAAGTAAAGTTCTTGTTTTTTGGGATTCCAAACATAAATTCTTAATTCACTCTTAGGATCAAGGTTGGCAGGTAAATTAAAAAATGTTTTAAATTCTGTCCATTCTTTTGATCATGAATAATTACCGGAATGAGCAATCCCTTTTACCACATTAACAGGATTATTCCACATTTTTACATTATCTAAATCATTAGAAAATGTAGTTCCGTTGTTTTTTCCTTTGTCGCAGGAAAATAAAATTGAAGTCATGGCTGCCAGTATTAAAATTTTTTTCATTTTTTACAGAATTACATAAACTTTCTAAAGAACGGTTCGTACTGTTTATAAAATTTAATGGGATTTATTTTAGGCAATTAAATAATATTAACAGACAGCGAATTAGTAATAAAATAAAAAATAATAAATTTTATCATTATTGTCCAATAATAAATTTTTTTGAAGTACTAAAGCCCAATGTTTGACATGTTTCACTAACTCCAAGCTTAAACCTGAATTTATAAATTGCAACTACTTGAATAACTTTAATCTGAATATTTTTATCGGACAACAATAAAATTTTATGATAAAGGTCAGATAAAAATAATCCTTTAAGATGTTTTAACGGCTATGATGTAATTAGCAAAGCCAAGGATATCCCAAAAAACACTTCCCTGTATTTCTTTATATTTTATCAGAGAATGGATAATGAAAACCGGAGTTAGCAATATACCTACCCAATAACGTCGTGTACCTGATCTTAAAACCTTGAAACCATTCTTCGATAATAAATCGTTAAGGGTTTTGTAATCATAAATCCGCACATGGCTTTTATCATCATAAAAATTTAAAGTACCGGGCATACTGGGAAGTTTAGTGCTATGTGGAGAAGGAAATTCAAGGTAAATTATACCTCCTAACGTAAGTTTTTCCATTAATTTTAACAAAACATCTTCGCCATGATGTAAATGTTCTATAATATGAGCCATCATGATACAGTCAAAATAAGCATCGGGTATCGCATCAAGTTCATCTTTATTTTCAAGATCAATCTGATAAAAATGATCAATGCATTCAAAATCATGAGGATCATTATTATATTCTGTCGTTTTATCCAAACCATGATATTCACAACCCGGATAATATTTCCTGGCTTTGGAAGGTGAATGATTGCCGCAACCAATATCCAATATTTTTGAACCGGGTTTTTTTAGCCAACGGTTAACGGAATAAAATTTAAAGGGTTTATACATTAATCAGCAGGAAAAAAGTAAAATATAAAGAGTATAATGATTAATACCCTTTTCGCTGCAAAGGTAAAGAGATATTCCTAAATAATAATAAAGAAATTATGGTTAGTCATTGTTGTCCGGGAAAAATTCTTTATTCGTTATGAAATCATTGATATATAACGTCCCGTACGGGACTTGTGAATAGATGGGGTTACTTTGATTTTCTACCGATATTGGGTTCCTAACGGAACTATCCCGTAGGGATAATATATTGGTAGAAGATTGTTTATAAATTAACCTGAATCCCGTATGGGATGATATAAAAATTAATCAGACAATAGTGATCGTTAGTAATGATTATTTCCCAAACAATACAAATAATAATATATTATTCAGTTACTTCCACTTCAAATTTTCCTTCTTTTGAAGTGTCAGAATTAAAAACATTTAAAAATGAATTTCCAGGAGCGCCAAGATTAACCGATGGAACATCGGCAGTAGCAGCCGGAGGCAACGAATAGGCATTAACCGGGGCTGGAGCAGTAGCTGATGTTACTGCATAAAACATTAATGCCACATCACCTGTATTGGTAAGGGTAAAAATGGTTTTATTGGTAAAATTATTAGATAAAATATTAATAAGTAATCAGAACAAAATAATGCCGTATATTTTGTAATATGGAATAAAGTTTGTACATTTGTCTCGATATGAGATATATAATACTAAAGACAGAGGAAATAGAAGCATTAGAGCAGCTTTATAAATATAGCGCTAATAAAACAGTGAGAAAACGTAGTCAGTGCATACTTTTATCCCATCAAAAGCGAACGATAATCGATTTATCGGGTATTTTTGGAGTAAGTCGCAGAACAATTGAGCGCTGGTTTGACGGTTGGAATAGAAACGGTATTGATTCTCTTTCCATAATGTCTGGCAGAGGAGCCAAAACTCGTCTAAAAGGATATGAGAAAGAAATCGCTCAACAATTAGAGATTCACAGTAGAAATCTAAAAAATGTACTGCTTTATTTTAAGAAGAAACACAATATTATAATCTGCAAAAAGACTTTGCATAATTTTTTAAAAGATACTAGGCTATAGTTGGAAAAGAGCCCGACTGTCTTTAAAAAGTAAACGCAACAAGGATGAATTTGAACTTAAACAAGGACAAATAGAGAGTCTTAAAGAATTGGAAGATAGCGGATATCTTGATCTTTATTTTGGTGATGAAAGTCATTTTGGACTTACTCCAAATGTACCGTACGCATGGCAGAAAAAAGAAAATCCGATATTACTACCTGCTGCTAAAGGAAAGTTCTTAAATGTTGTGGGCTTAATGAATCGAAAAAATAATCTGTTTTTTGAAATGCTTGAAACGACATTCAATACTGACAAATTTATCTGTTTTATGGATAATTTTACCAAACAGACTGTTAAAAAGACTGTTGTGATATTGGACAATTCTCCGATACATAAATCAAAAAAGTTCATGGCCAAAATAGAAGAGTGGAAAGAAAATGATGTATTGATTTTCTTTTTACCTCCATATTCTCCCGAATTGAACTTGATCGAAATTCTATGGAGAAGAATCAAGTATCAATGGATACCTTTCGATGCTTATCTCTGTTTTCAGAATCTCAAAGAACGTTTGAAATATATACTGAATAACTTTGGCAAAAAATACGACATTTTATTTTAGCCATTACTTACAAGCAGGAAGCAAAAATGAGAGTTCACCGGGGAGAACCAGCCGGAAAATAATATAAAAGGAATTGTGCCATGGGATATGTTTTAAGAAATGAATAAAATGTAGATTCCATGGATAGAACAGATAAATGCAGATCATGATATAAATAGATTCAAAATTTATTTTACTCATGTAAGCATAAATAATAAAAATAGACATATCTGAAAAGCATTTTGACTTTTTGGAGTTATAATCCGCTATATCAGCAAAAATTTATGTTGCATTTTTGAATGGCTCAAATTTAATTATCGGGCAATTTTTAGTTTCTATTATTTATTTCTATATTGTTTTAATATTTTTTTATAGTTTTGCCTGAAATTCATAAATTACCCTTAAAAATGAAGTTGTCCATATTAATACCGGCATATAACGAAGAAAACACCATTACAGGCATTCTTGATAAAGTATTAAAAGTACAATTAATCGAAAATATCAACAAAGAAATTATTATTGTTAATGATTGTTCAAAAGATAATACCCGGCAGATTATTGAAGAATACATTGAATCGTATCCTCAATCGGATATCAAATTATATAATCAAACGATAAATCAGGGTAAAGGAGCTGCCATACATAGGGGAATTAAGGAGGCAACAGGAGATTATATTATAGTACAGGATGCCGATATGGAATATGATCCTGAAGAATATAATGTTTTATTAAAACCAATTACCGATGGTTTTGCCGATGTAGTATATGGTTCGCGGTTTATGGGAGGCAAACCACATCGTATTTTGTTTTTCTGGCATACTATCGGAAATCGTTTTCTTACCTTTCTATCCAATTTGTTTACTAATCTTAATCTTACAGATATGGAAACCTGTTATAAACTATTTCGGTCAGAGATTATTAAACAAATTCATTTTAAAGAAAAACGTTTTGGTTTTGAACCTGAAGTTACGGCAAAAATTGCCCGGATTAAAGGAATCCGGGTTTATGAAGCAGGAATATCCTATTATGGACGTACATACGATGAAGGAAAAAAGATTGGTATGACCGATGGATTCAGAGCACTTTTATGCATTCTTAAATATGGTTTGTTTCGATTGTGATATCTGATTTATTATTGTTTTTTATTTTCATGTTGAATCTGCCAAATTGCATCTAAAGTTAACATTGAATCAACAGAAACTTTATTCAAAATTGCCTTCTTTTTAATATCTTCCATCCATTTTTTATCCGATTTTATATAGTTTCGAAGATTTGTTATTTTTGTTTGAAATTTTGCATCAAAAGCGGTTTGTTTTTTTTCTCCTTTAAATAAATTGTATGCGTTTTCTATAAATCCCCAACCCAGATTTGTTAAATTTGGCTCAGTTGCCATGATTATGATTACATCATGCCGGGAAATTTCATTTTTGAGATTTATCTTGCTTGTTACTAATGGTGATTGGTAACTGTCGGGATAGATTTCTTTATTATAATACCAAAAGTGACTATTTGTAAAAGCATTTGTAATGCCAAAATTAAACATTCCCCAATAAAAGCTATCTGAAATAACCAATACCGAAGGTTTGGTTTTGTTAGAATCTGATTCAAATTGAATATTAGGATAAGCCATGTTAAATGACTTTAGCTTAAATAAAAGATTCATTCCATCAGCTATATCATAATCCACTTCTTTAGGTTGGGAAAGCTCAACCGCATTCCAAAATAAATTTGGCATATCAATTTTTCGTTTTTTTTCTATATATCGTATTATCGAATCCGCTGCAATACACATTGCATAATTACTCCAATGAATGCCATATTGTGGATATAAAGGATATTTTAATTTATCCTTATTTTTGAGAAAATATTTATTAAAATCAATTAAATTGATATCCATCTTTTGGGCAAGATTAACATGGATTTCGTAATTCGTTAAGCCTTTTTTTGTTTTATATCTATCAGGAATATATTCTGGATAAAACGAGCCTTTTCCTGTTCCAAAAACCAAAATTATATCTTTATTTAGTTTTGATAAAGTATCCTGAATATATTTTAACTTTTGCATTCTATGCATAGTACTATCAATACCTATAAAATCAGTTCCATAATAAGCCTTTATGTAAATTTCATCATACAAATAATTTTTCTTGCCAATTATGACATTCCATACATTTGCTTTGTTAAAAAAACTAAAAGCCAATTGATTATTAATTCGTATAAATAAGTTTCTGAAACCAAATGTTTCGTTTAAATATTTCTCCCCTTGTTCTTGGTAAGTGCCAGAAAACCAATTGCTAATATTAAAGTGCGTTTTTTCAGATTGAGTGAAAGCCCCCTTTAATGGTGTTAATTTTATTAAATTAAACTCGCTTTGAATGAAAGGAATTATTAAAAGTAATATTATTAGTATTAATAAAGTTCCATGTATTTTGACGAATAAATTTTTCATTGCTAAAATCTAAAATAAATAAATGGATTAAATCCAGATGCAGTAATTGAACTAATAGAAAGTGTTAAAAAAATAATAGAAATGGTAATAATAGCGAAATGTTTTTTATTAGTATATTTATTGAAATATACGGCGTCTTGTATTTTTTGTCCTTTCTGGAAATATGTAAAGAAGGAAAAGAAAATGGCAATAAAGAAAAATGTATAAAATTCGCGATTGAATGATAATGAATTCTGTAAATCAAACGTAAATAGTCGTTTTAAATAAATGAATGCATCTGAAATTTTTTCGACCCTGAAAAACACCCAACCAATTACAACAATAAAGAAGGTAATAATAGTACTTGGTAATTTCCCAATTTTATCATAAACTTTAAGTAAAAAGCCCCTTTCTAAAACTAAGAATAAACCATGATATGCTCCCCATATAACAAAACTCCATGATGCTCCATGCCATAAACCTGAAGCAAGAAAGACAAACCAAAGATTAAAATATAATCTTCTTTTTGTTGAAACTCTGTTACCGCCCAAAGGAATATACAAATAATTTTTCATCCATGCTCCAAGAGAAATATGCCAACGTCGCCAAAATTCAGTAATACTTTTCGAAATATATGGATTATTGAAGTTTTCAGGAAATTTAAATCCAATCATTTTAGCAATACCAATTGCCATATCAGAATAACCTGAAAAATCGAAATAAATTTGAAATGTATATGCAAGAATGCCAATCCAAGCAGTATAAGTGTCCAGTCCAGCATAATTCATCGAAAAAATAGAATCTGCCTGTAATCCCATCTGGTTAGCAATTAAAACTTTTTTTGCCAATCCTATTGCAAATCGATAGAATCCGATTAATCGATTCTCAGTTGTATCATTTTGTGAACGGTCTGTTATTTGATCGGCCAAATCATGGTAACGAATAATTGGCCCCGCAATTAATTTTGGAAATAAGATAATATATAGTTGATAGTCCCAAAAGTTCTTTAATGGCTTATGAACCCGTCTGTAAACATCAACCACATACGTTATCGTTTCGAAAGTATAAAATGATATTCCTATGGGAAGTACCAATTTTGTCCATTGAATATTATTACCACCAAAAACTGAAAGTAATGAATTTACGTTTTCAATAAAAAAATTTGAATATTTGAAATAGAATAGTAATCCCAAATTAATGGAAACGGATAGCGTAAGCATTAATCGTCTATATAGATTGTCTTTAGTCTGCGACATCCATTTGACCAAATAAAAATCAAGAAATGTAGTGCCAAGAATTACAAATATGAATTTTGGCGCTCCCCAACTATAGAAAAAAATACTAAATATTAATATTACAATATTTTTGTATTTTTTACTGGTAAAATAATAAGCTATTAAAAAAGCCGGAAGAAAATATAAAAGAAAAACGATGCTGCTAAAGACCATATTTAATATTTAAAAAAGTGTGCTAAAATAAGCAATATATTGATTAGCGTATAAAAAAGTTTCTTTCATAGATATTCAATTCAAAGAAATGCCAATAATTATGTAATCTAAGTAATTGGACAAATAGAATATCGTATATCAGAAAAGAATAAGACGCAGATTCCACGGATAGAACAGATAAACGCTGATCATAATATAAACAGATTCAAAACTTAGGGAGTATTTCACAGGAATATTTCACAAAGAGTGTAAGCCTAAAAAGCATTTTGACTTTTTGGAATTATAATCCGCTATATCAGCAAAAATTTATGTTGCATTTTTGAATGGCTCAAATTTAATTATAGGGCAATTTTTGGTTTCTATTATTTATTTCTATATTGTTTTAATATTTTTTTATAGTTTTGCCTGAAATTCATGAATTACCCTTAAAAATGAAGTTGTCCATATTAATACCGGCATATAACGAAGAAAACACCATTACAGGCATTCTTGATAAAGTATTAAAAGTACAATTAATCGAAAATATCAACAAAGAAATTATTATTGTTAATGATTGTTCAAAAGATAATACCCGGCAGATTATTGAAGAATACATTGAATCGTATCCTCAATCGGATATCAAATTATATAATCAAACGATAAATCAGGGTAAAGGAGCTGCCATACATAGGGGAATTAAGGAGGCAACAGGAGATTATATTATAGTACAGGATGCCGATATGGAATATGATCCTGAAGAATATAATGTTTTATTAAAACCAATTACCGATGGTTTTGCCGATGTAGTATATGGTTCGCGGTTTATGGGAGGCAAACCACATCGTATTTTGTTTTTCTGGCATACTATCGGAAATCGTTTTCTTACCTTTCTATCCAATTTGTTTACTAATCTTAATCTTACAGATATGGAAACCTG
>Ga0183100_1000112_pt1 | contig 109350 bp, 96 predicted proteins | sample Biomet2_FD_127789 | JGI IMG/M metagenome (GOLD analysis project Ga0183100, IMG submission 127789) | Microbial communities from bioreactor (seeded with anoxic lake sediment) at LBNL, California, USA - Biofuel metagenome 2 | ecosystem: Engineered > Bioreactor > Anaerobic > Unclassified ... | reverse complement strand
GGGGGGAATGATTCCCCCCGGCGGGGTGCAGGGGCAGCGCCCCCTGCTTCTTTTTTCTAATCGGCGGCAATCGGGAAGTCTTCCACGGTGCCGGGGACGCCGGTGGTCGGCGTCTGCTCGCCGTGTGTAAGTTCCTTGACGCGCTCTGAGATGTACAGATCAAGCATTTTAAAGGTCACACGGCCGGTATGGCGATTGTCGGCCTTACCGAGCATGCCTTCGACAACGGCCTTGGTGAAAGCGCCGTTTTGCCATTCCGGCTTTTCCAGGGAGTACTGACGACCGGTCGAGGCAGCGAAAACCACTGCACCGTTTCCGGCGCTGGCCAGCTCGTTGACGACGCCATTTAAATCGCCCATGCCGCGTCGGCCGGCCATGATGGAGCCGCTATGGCAGGAGTCGACAAAGAAGAGCGTCTTACCGGCAATATTGCGGATAGTCTTTTGCACTTCCATAAACGGCAGCCCCGAAGCGCGCAGGCGCTCCAGATCCACAGACGTGGGCAGGAAGTAGTAATCACCATTTTTATCATTCACACCGTGGCCGGCCAGGAAGATCATGGCCACATCATGCTGGGTGGTCTGACGTTCGATCCAATCCAGACCTTCCAGAATAGCTTCCTTGGTGGCCGCACCATCGGTAAGCACACGGGTTGTCACATCGCTGTAAAGCCGTCCTTTTTGCAAGGCCATGGCCTCGGCGAAATCACGGGCATCTTTGGCCGGGAATTGCAGGGCCAGGGACTTATCAGCATACCCGCCAACGCCAATGGCCAGGACATAGAGTCTGGAGGCCACCGGGGCCGGAGCAGCCGCCTTGCCGGCCCACTTGAGACGCACTGTGGCCGGGGCGGACGGACCGTTTTTGTTTTCAGCCGCAACGGACAGCACAATGTCGCGTTCAGGCAACGTCACCCGCGAGGACAACACACTTGGCTCAAAGCCCCGTCCAGAGATGCTTGGATGTTCATCGGCCACTCGCGCGCCATCAACCAACACGCGCACGCCGGTGATATCTTCGCCACCCGGACTTCTCACGGCGTATTTGACGGTCATATCGGGCGAGGAAAAGCTCCCGCCAGCAGCCGGAGTCAGAATTTCAACAACCGGCGGCCGGGCGCTTAAGACCGAAGGCGCTCGGATATCGCCGCCCCGGGCTGCATTAGCGGCAGCCAAAGCCCGATCCTCGTCCTGAGTGCGCAACACCAAATCAACGACATCCGGACGATGGAACGCCTCACGGAACCGCGACGCCGGGAAGAAATCGGCGGCATGATCCGGACCATTGTTGACGTTCCAGCCAATCAGGTCCTCGCCGCCGGGCGAAGCATCGTAATACCCGTCCTGGGTCCACAACACCCAACGCTTGCCATCGGCATGGGGAAAAAAGGACAAAACTTCCTTTCCGTCTTCCATGCGGTACCACCGTATGGAACCATCCCCAATGGCCGCTGCCGCCAGTCGGCCGTCGCCACTGATATTGACCGCCCAAACCACATCAGGGGCGGGCGTTTGCCAAAGAGGCTGGCCAGTGGCCCCAAAGGCCCGGACGTTCCAGGATGTCCCAAGGACAAACCGTCTGGCATCCGGAGAAATGGCCAGAGAAAAAGACGTTTCAAAATCTTTAAGTTTCAACGGCTGGCCATTCAGGGTCGGCGTACGCCCGCCTTCCCAACCGGCCAGGGCAATCCCCGGAGCCTGGGTACGCGGTGCGAGCAGATCCGCAGTAGGTCCGCTGATCTGCCGTAAATCCCGACCCGGCAAAGCGAACCGATACACGATCCGGCGCGGTCCGGCGGCATAAGCAATGGTTTCGCCGGTGCGGTCAATATAAAAATTCCGCACGGAGGAACGATAATCCTGAATAGCTGGCGACCGGGTCATGCCAAAGGAACCGTCCGGGCGTAGCACACCCCAACGTGGCGCCACCGTGCCATAGGCCACCCCACCATCGGGTAAGGGGCACAACGTGACCACAGCGGATTTGCCCGTGTCCATGTCCCGATATTGCACGTAATCGGAAGGCTTGAAGCGGCGCACCGGACAGCCCCGGTCCGTGACCCAGCGGCCACCGGCTAAAAGCGTTCCGTCAGCGGCGAAGGCTACTGAAGCCAAGTTGCCGTTGTCGACGCCGGTAGGGTTGGCCGCGCCAAGTAAGGCCAAGCTCTCGGCGTCAAGCACCGTCACCGCCGTGGAGTCGGTAAATCCCACAGCAAGCTGGGTATTGTCCGGAGAAAACGCCAGGGAAAACGGCCGATGCCCTCCCTGGGTCGTTACCTTGGCCGTCAGAACCAACCCGGAGTCGGTCAAACGATAGAGACGAATCAGGCCATCATAACAGGCTGTGGCCAGATGGCCTTTGTTATCGAAGGCTGCACCGTAGCTTTCGCCCTGATAGTCCTTATCCTGACCGATAAGGGCGTAGTCGGACAGCCGCCAGACCCGGACGCCATCCTCGCCCATGGCGGCGGCCAGATAAGCGCCGTCCCGGGAAACGGCCAAATGGTTGATCACACTGGGCAGGCCGGTCAGCCGGCGGACGAGCTGTCCGCTCTCACGGTCGAACACATAAATGCAATGCGTTTTATCCCAGCCATACCCGGACCAGCCGGCACAAAAAACAAAACGACCATCCGGGGTCATGGCCACGCTATAAAGTCGTCCCTCGTACTCATGGCCAATCGGCGGGCGCAGGACGCGCAATTGCTCGCCCGTCTTGATGTCCCAAACGCGACAGGTTTTGTCGTCCGAGGCGGTGGCCAGATAACGGCCAAGGCCATCCACGGCGATACGTTTTATAAGGGCCGTGTGCATGCCCGTTTCGATACGCAGTATAGGTTCGGCCGGCGGTGAGCCGGCTTCCCCCGTCACGGCGTAACAACAAACAAAACAAAGACAAAGCATCGTCGACAAGAATACGCGTCCGCGCATACGTTCTCCCTCGCGTCACGTTAGAAGACGCACACCGCTGCCAACCCATGGAAACAAGCGTACGTCAAACGCAACAATAGCCCTGTGGCAGGCGGCGGCATTCTTGTCCTGTCGGTCATCTGCGTCAAGAGGTGACAAGATTGGCTTCGCACTTCCCACAACGCCCGAGCCCCTCATATAGGCTTTCTCACGAGTTCCAAATTCAGATGAAACTCTGGTAATCTAAAAATCTCATCTCCCCCTTACGAGGGCCGAGGGGAGTATTCCCCCGGTGGGCAGGGGCGCTGCCCACCGGAGACTTCAATCTTATATCCTACCTACTTCGCCGCTTTTACACGGGACGCCCTGTCCACCAAATAGACGATGGACTGATAGGGCACGCCGCCGTGGTAGGACAATCCGATTTCACAGGTGCGGCTATTGGAATAGCCAGAGGTGGTCGTTGCCGGCAATTGTCCGCGCAGATCCGCCAAGGCCGAAGCATTGAGTTCGGGATAGAAAAATCCCCGGTCGCCGGCGAAACCACAACAATGGATGCCACGCGGCACAACAACCTGCCGGGCGCACCGTTCGGCCAGGGCGGTAAATTTGGCATTCAGCCCCATTTTGACCGACGAACAGGAGACATGGATGGCCACCGTCTCCGGCAAACGATCGATATCCAGGTATGGCAAACAAAAGTCGTGGATAAATCCCACGGGCTCATGAAGCGTCAGCCCCGGCTCCATCTTGCACCGCATGGTGTAAAGGCACGGACTGGCGTCGCACAGAATCGGGATGGCCCCATTGTGGCTGACCTCGCGCAAAACCGCCTCCAATTCACGCGATTTGCGATCGGCATCAGCATGCATGCCCTTGGATTCGAGGGTCAGGCCACAGCACAAATCCCGCATCTTTCCAGGAAAAATCACATCATAGCCGGCCTTGGCCAAAACCGACATGGTAGCTTCGAACAGCCCCCGTTGATCCGGGTCCAGAGCGGACGGCCCCATAGACCGGGTGGTACAACTCGGAAAATACACGACCTGCCGGCCCTGCCCCTGTTTGGTATTCCGGAAAACAGCCTTTGGGGCACCCTTTGGCGCATAGGGCGTCCAATAAGGGACGAGACCACCCGATAACTTGCGCAGCGTATGCGTCATGGCGGTCATGGCCTTGACGCCGAGCAATTTGTGCACCGCGTTAGAAAGCCACAGCCCCTTGCCGGATAATTCCGTCACCAAGCCATAGTGATCAGCCACCCATTTGCCGATCTTTTGCCCACGCGGCGTGGCCTCGCGACGGCGATAGTCCTTGGTGAACACGCCCGTATCCACTGCAACAGGACAAACCGTGGCGCACAGACCGTCGGCGGCGCAGGTCTGATTGCCGAAATACTCGTATGCATCATGAAATGCGGCCAGCTCTTGCTCCGCACCACGGGCCTTGGCCAACGCCATATGGCGCTGGAGGGTGATGCGTTGGCGCGGTGTCGTAGTGATATTTCGGGAAGGACATACGGATTCGCAGTATCCGCATTCAATACAGCGATCGACCAGGGGATTGACTTCGGGCAGGGGCTTTAGATCCTTCAAATACACTTCGGGATCGTCATTTAAGATTACGCCGGGATTAAGCAGATTTTGCGGATCAAAGGCATGCTTTAACCGCCTCATAAACGCATAGGCGGTCCTGCCCCACTCCATTTCCACGAAAGGAGCCATATTCCGGCCGGTACCATGCTCGCCTTTAAGCGAACCGTCGAACCGTCCAACGACCATTGCAGATACGTCGTTCATGAGTTTTTGATAGTTTGACACGGTATTGGCGTCGGAAAAATCCGGACAAAAAACGAAATGCAGATTGCCTTCCAGCGCGTGCCCAAAAATAATGCCTTCGGGGAATCCATGCACGCGCATGAGGCGTTGCAGTTCCAGGGTGCCTTCGGCCAGATGCTCAATGGGAAAAACAACATCTTCGATGATGACGGCGCTACCGGGTTTTCTGGCTCCGCCGACAGAGGTAAAAAGCCCACGCCGGATATCCCAGAGCTTTTCGTAGTCGTCCTTCGTGTCCATAAAAAGCAACGGAAACACGGGATCAATACCGTCCACACGAGCCAGTGCGCCGGCAATGTTGGCCAATAACCCCGGTTTGTCAGCCGCCCGTACTTCCACCAGAAGAGCGGCGGCGTCCTCTCCCAGCTCCTTCAAATAGGACGGCATGCCCGGCTTTTCCTCAACAGAGCGAAGCGACGCCCGGTCCATCAACTCCACGGCCGCCACCGGACCGCCCCGAAGCGCCATTGTAGCCCGGCAGGCCGCATCGATGGTCGGATAAAGCATCAACGACGAGGCCTTAAACGGATGCTCAACCACCGTGCGATAGGTGACTTCCCGTATGAAGGCGAGCGTCCCCTCCGACCCGATGACCAGATGCAGCAGGATGGCAATGGGATCTTCAAAATCCAGAAAGGCGTTCAGGCTGTAACCCGTGGTATTTTTAATTTTGAACTTGCGACGGATGCGTGCGGCAAGAGCCGGGTCGGCCAAAATCTCGGCGCGAATGGCGGTCAGCTCCGACAGAAGCGGATCATGGGTTTCGGAAAAACGACGACAGGACACCGGATCGGCTGTGTCCAGAGTCGCGCCGTCGGCAAAAACGAGCTGCATGGATTCAACGGTCTTGTAGCTGTTTTCCGCTGTACCGCAACACATGCCCGAAGAATTGTTGGCCGCAATGCCGCCGATCATACATGCGCCAATCGAGGCCGGGTCCGGGCCGATTTTGCGACCAAAGGGAGCTAGACGGAAGTTGGCCTCGGCTCCGATAACGCCAGGTTCAAGACTGATATGCCCGGCTCCCGGGTGAATGCGCAGCCCCCTCCAATGTCCCGCCAGATAAACCAGGACGGAATCCGTCAGCGCCTGCCCGGATAGACTGGTGCCGGCGGTACGAAAGGTGACTGGCACCTGCTCGGCCGAAGCTGCGCGCAAAAGCCTGGCGATTTCATCCTGGGTCACGGCCTTGACCACAATCTTCGGGATGAGGCGATAAAAACTGGCATCATCGCCAAGGGCAAGATTGCGAAAAGGCCCAAGGAAAATGCGATCATGGGGAATAAAGGCAACAATACGATCATAAAAGGCCTTATGGGCCTGAGGCAGCGATTCGGTTTGGGCGTGTGACATGAGCAGTACTCCTAACGCGGCGCATGGCGTCGCGGGGTAATAAAGGTACGTCTTTATGCCATGATCGCAGCCCATTGGGAATACGTACGGAAGGAACGCGGAATTCGACAGTAAAGACGACCATCTCATATGACGTTCGTCTACGTGCGTCCGCCAACAAAAAAGGCGCCCCCTGGACGCCTTTTCCTTCTTCCCGGCAATAGTCCGAAAGAACCTACATTTTCTTGATGACGTCAATCAGGACATTTGTGACTTTTTCAGCATTTTCCTTAAATATCGTCACGATTTCTTCCCAACTGACCGGCGGTTCGTCGGTCTTCCAACAATCGTAATCCGTGCTCATGGCAATCGCCGCATAGGGTACGCCGGCTTCGACGGCCAGGGCGCATTCCGTGGCCACGCTCATATTGATGACATCGGCGCCCCAGGCCCGAAACATCTTCGATTCGGCTCTGGTCGAAAACCGCGGTCCTTCGATCGTCACCACTGTACCCTGCCCATGGTGCCGATAACCGAATTGACGACAGGACGAAATAAGCAGCTCCCGCAACGGCTCGGAAAATGGCTCGGCCATCGGGGTATGGACCGGATTGTGCGGCTCGAAACGCTCATAAAACGTCTGACGCCGATGGCGCGTAAAATCAATAAATTGGTCGAGGATGACCAAATCGCCGCGCCCAATCTCCTGGCGCAATGACCCAACCGCCGTGGTGGACAGAATGGACGCGCACCCAACCGTTCGCAATGCGTGAATATTGGCTCGATAGTTGACATGGGTCGGCGTCGCCGTGTGGAGACGACCGTGACGAGCGAGCAGCACGATGTCCTTGCCGCAAATCTTGCCCTGACGCAACGTGGAGTTGGGCGCCCCATACGGTGTGTCCATTTCCAGGTCGGTCGGATTTTCCAGGATATTGGGATCATCCAGTCCGCTGCCGCCAATAATGCCAATTTTCATGATAGTCGTATCCCCAAGAGTCTGTCCCTGAAGATTCCGGGCACCAGACGAAGCCTGCGGTTATTTCTGCGAATACTTTTTGAGCGTGGGGGAAAGAAGAGCAAAAGCGGTTCGTGCTGCAGCACCGGGGCGCTGCCCCGGCCCCCGCTGGGGGGAATGATTCCCCCCAGGCCCCCTCAGCCATGTCCCGCTAAAGAATTTGCAAAAGGCTCTCGCAGTCGTAAGAGCGCAACTGCTCCCTGCCATTTAAAAAAGCCAGCTCAACAACGACGCCGATGCCCGCGATCTCGGCCCCAAACCCCTCGACCAGCTTGATCACGCTCGAAAGGGTACCGCCAGTGGCAAGCAGATCGTCGATGACCAGCACTTTCTCGCCCCGGAGCAGAGCATCTTCGTGCATGCAAAGTGTGTCGGAACCATATTCCAGGTCATAGGTGACGGATTTGGTCTTATACGGCAGTTTGCCGGGCTTGCGCACCGGCACAAAACCAATACCCATCTTGTAGGCCAGGGCCGCGCCAAAAATAAATCCACGAGCTTCAGCCGCCACGATTTTGGTGGGTTTGGAAGCGGCAAAACGTTCGGCCAGCAGGTCGATCGTCCGGGCAAACCCCGCTGCGTCGCCCAACAGGGGCGTAATATCGAAAAAGAGGATGCCTTCCTTGGGATAATCCGGAATATCGCGAATGAGTTTGCGCAGGTCCATGCCCTTCTCCTTAAAAATTCACAATAGGAACCGAATTCGGATAGGGATTTTGCGCCATCGGGTCAAGCCGGGCTTGGCCCAAGGAGCACGCTGCGCTACAAGACGCGGCATGAAAAATACGCCTACCCCCTGCCACACGCTCCTTGCAGCCGCCATCGTCGTCACCCAAAATGATGGCCGCGAGGTGCTGCGAAACGCCGCCCTGGCCATAACCGACGGTCGGATTGTCGCCATCGGGCCGACTGCCAGCCTGACTGCACGCTTCGCCCCTGACGAAATCCTCGACCTTGGCCCGGCCATGGTTCTGCCCGGGCTCATAAATACCCACACGCATGCGGCCATGACCCTGTTCCGAGGACTGTGCGACGATGCCCCCCTGGCCACTTGGCTGACCGAACATATCTGGCCGGCCGAAGCACGGCTCACCCCCGAGGCTGTAGGACTGGGCACCAGTCTGGCCTGCGCCGAAATGCTCGCCTCCGGCACCACGTGCTTTCTCGATGCCTACCTTTTTGTGGATGCCATCACGGAAGCCGTGGACACGGTCGGCATGCGGGCTGTCATAAGTCAGGGCGTGTTCGATATAGAAAATGCCAGTTTCAAATCCACAGACGCCGCCCTGGCGGCAGCCGCCACCTTGGCTCAACGCCTTCGCGGTCACGATCGTCTGCGGGCCGCCATCTTCCCCCACGCAGTTTATACCTGTTCGGCCGATACCCTGCGCCGCTGCGCCGCCTTTGCCCGGGAAAACAGTCTGCTGCTATCCACCCATGCCGCCGAAACCGCCCAAGAAAACGACGCGTGTCAAAAAAAACATGGCCTGCGGGTCATCCCCTATCTCGATCAGCTCGGTCTTCTCGGACCCGATACCCTGCTTGCCCACGGCGTGGCCCTTGATACAACCGACAGGAAGCTTCTGGCCCAAACTGGCACTGCCGTAGCCCATTGTCCCAAAAGCAACATGAAACTTGGCAGTGGCATCGCGCCCATTGCGGCCCTCCAGGCCGACGGGGTGACCGTTGGCCTGGGCACCGACGGAGCAGCCAGCAATAATGCCTTAAACCTCTTTTCGGAAATGCAGGCCGCCGCCCTGCTCCAAAAAGTGGCCACCGGCGACCCAACCGTCCTGGCCGCCGAGGACGCTTTCGACATGGCCACCTGCAAAGGTGCGGCCGCTCTGGGTTGGCCCGAACTCGGCCGACTGACCGTCGGCGGTCCGGCGGATCTGTGCGCCCTGGACCTGACCCGACCCCATATGGCCCCGGCCTTCGATCCAATCTCCGACGCGGTTTATGCGACTTCAGGCGGCGAAGTGCTCCTCACCATGGTGGCCGGTCGGGTGCTCTACCGGAATGGATTTTTTTTAACTATTGATTATCCAGGACTTTTAGAAAAATTTCAGAAGACTGCCGCCAATCTTGTCCGCCAGCCCTCTTGACAGGTTTATAAAACTCCATAATAAAGGCTGGCTTTCCGCTGAATTTATTCCCGCGCCCCATCCCGCGCGGCCCGGAGGTTATCCCATGTCTGAGGTCATTACCGTCAACGGCGTCGAATGCCATCCCATAGTGGACAAATGCGCGGGTTGCGAGCGCACCATGGAGCAGGATGGGGTCAAATATTGCAAGAGCTATCCCATGCCCGAGCGTAAATGGGCTCAGAAAGTCTGCAACTTCGCCACGCATGTGAAGATTGAAGTTGAAAAGAACGGCAAGGTCAACATCAACCCCTTGAAGGCTTCCAAGCGCGCCGCTCGCGGTCGCTAGACCCCGTTCGACGAATTTTTCGACACGATGCCGGGAGGTTTTCACCTCCCGGCTTTTTGTGTTGGGACGCACCAGGTTTGCCAAGCCTGTCGCCGCCGATTATACGTATTAAAGTTTTGCGTCCCAATTCAACCAACCGCCCGGAGTCTCTATGCTTGATTCCCTGCTCTCTTTTTTGGACAGCCAACGCGACGCCGTCATCGATCTGCAACGCCAGCTCACGGCCATCCCCGCCCTCGGCCCGGACAACGGCGGACCCGGAGAGCGGGAAAAAGCCGATCGCCTCAAAATTCTGCTCGCCGCCATGGGCCTGCCCGCTCCCCGCGAAATCAATGCGCCCGATCCCCGCGTTCCCTGCGGCCATCGGCCCAATCTGGCTGTGATTATGCCGGGTGCGGACACCTCGCGCACCCTCTGGATCATCTCCCATCTCGATATCGTACCTCCGGGAGATGCGGCCCTTTGGCGCACCGATCCGTACGTCCTGACCGTCGAGGACGACCTTCTCTATGGCCGGGGTGTTGAAGACAACCAGCAAGCCGTGGTCAGCTCCGTACTCCTGGCCAAGGCGCTTGCCGCAGGCCATATCACGCCTCCGATCAATTATGGCATGCTGTTTGTTTCCGATGAGGAAACCGGCAGTAAATACGGCCTGGACTATGTGGCTGCCCATGCCGACGGTTTATTTTCCCCAAACGACCTATTTCTGGTGCCCGATTTCGGTCTGCCTACCAGCGAAATGGTTGAGGTGGCCGAAAAAAGCATGCTCTGGCTCAAAATTACCGTCAATGGCCGCCAGTGCCATGCCTCCACTCCCGAAGCCGGCATCAACGCCCTCTCTGCCGCCGCAATGTTCATCCTGAAAATTCCAAAACTCCACGAAAAATTCCCGGCTAAAAATTCCCTGTTCCGCCCGGCCAATTCCACCTTCGAGCCGACCAAAAAAGAAGCCAACGTGGACAACATCAATACCATCCCCGGCCGCGATGTCTTTTACGTCGACTGCCGGGTGCTGCCGGAATATCCCCTTGAGGCTGTCGTCTCCGCCATCCGCGCGTTGGGAGATGAGGTGGAAGCCGCCAGCGGCGTGACCATTGATTACACGGTCATTCAGCAGGAACAAGCCGCTGCAGCCACCCCGGAAGATGCACCCATTGTCCAACGTGTTATGGCTGGCATCCGGGCCGTCTACGGTGGCAATCCCCGTCCTATGGGCATCGGCGGCGGCACGGTTGCCGCCTACCTGCGCCGCCGCGGCTACCCAGCCGTGGTCTGGGCCACCTTGGAACACAATGCCCACCAGCCGAACGAGCGTTCCAGCATCGTCAAAACCATCGGCGACGCCAAGGTCATGGCCCGGGTCTTGTTTGCGTAAGAGAAAGAAAGGAGGCGGGGCGCTACCCCGAACCCCGTCGGGGGGAATCGTTCCCCCCGGTCCCCCTGCGCGCGCAATATCCAAATTGTAATTTTCCCCAATAAAAGGGTCCGGGGGTATTCCCCGGTAGGGTGGTCCAGGCGAGGCGTTGCCCCGCCTGGACGCCGGAGGCCCCCGTTTATGAAATTCGACTTGATAGTGGTCGGTGCCGGCCATGCCGGCTGCGAAGCGGCCATGGCTGGAGCGAAACTTGGACTGGTGACACTGCTCGTCACGCAAAACGTGGACCGCATCGGCCATTTATCCTGCAATCCGGCCATCGGCGGTCTGGCCAAGGGCCATATGGTCCGCGAAATCGACGCTCTCGGCGGGCACATGGGACTGTGGGCCGACGCTGCCGGCATCCAGTTTCGGACACTTAATACCCGCAAGGGCCCGGCCGTACGGTCCACCCGGGCCCAGATCGACCGTGATGCCTATATGCGGGTGGTCAAACAGGACATTTTCGCCCAGACGAACCTGACCGTACGCCAGGACAGCGCCGAAGAAATCCTGGTTGAACATGACCGGATCAATGGAATACGAGTCGGATCGGGCGAGATATTCACAGCCCGGGCCGTCCTTTTGACCACAGGCACCTTCCTCGGCGGCCTGATCCATATTGGCCTGACCCAGCTTCGCGGCGGCCGCCTGGGCGATCCGCCGTCGGACGGGCTGCCGGCCAGTCTGCGCGCCCATGGGCTCCGGCTGGGACGACTGAAAACCGGTACCACGCCGCGCCTTTTGGCCAAAAGCATTAATTTTTCAGCCACAATCCCACAACCAGGGGATACGCCGCCGCCGGGCTTCAGTTTCCATGGGCCGGGACCGGTCCTACCCCAGACCCCCTGCTACCTGACCTACACCAACCAGCACACCCATGACGTTATCCGGGCCGGTTTTGATCGATCCCCGCTCTTTACCGGTGTCATTGAGGGGACGGGAGCCCGCTACTGCCCTTCGGTGGAAGACAAAGTGGCGCGTTTTCCCGAACGCGAGCGGCATCACGTATTTTTGGAGCCCGAAGGGCTTGAAAACCCGGAAATATACCCCAACGGTCTGTCTACAAGCCTGCCCATTGAGGTGCAAAAGGCCATGTTGACCACGATTCCGGGACTTGAACACGCCCAAATCGTGCGTCCCGGCTATGCCATTGAATACGACTATGCCGATCCGGTCCAACTTTTGCCGACCCTTGAAACCAAAATCCTGCCGGGGCTTTATCTCGCCGGCCAGATTAACGGCACCTCAGGCTATGAAGAAGCTGCTGCCCAGGGACTTTGGGCCGCACTGAACATTTTTTGCGCCCTGACTGACCGTCCTGCGTTCCTGCCGCGTCGCGATCAGGCCTATATGGCCGTGCTCGTGGACGATCTGGTCACGAAGGGAACGAGCGAACCATACCGCATGTTCACCTCCCGGGCCGAACATCGGCTGCTCCTTCGCGAAGGTAATGCCGATGCCCGTCTGACCGCCATGGGCCGTGAGTTGGGACTGGTTGGCGACCGACAATGGTCCCTGTTTTGCAAAAAAGAACAGGCTCTGGCTGGCGTGCTCGAAGGCTTGGTCGAACGCCGGGTCCGGCCGGACGACTGCGATGCGTCCGGATGGGAGGCACTGGGCGGACGGCCGACGGATCGAAGCGTCCGCCTCGACGAGTTGCTCCGACGTCCCGAAGTGACATTGTCCCATCTTGTTCCCTTTTGGCCCGATCTTGCCGCCCTGTCGTTGGAAGTGGCCGTAGAAGCGGAAACCCGCGTCAAGTATGAAGGGTACCTCAAACGCCAGGAAGAACTGGCCGGTCGTATGGGCCGCATGGAAACCGTTGTTCTGCCGCCGGACCTGGACTATGCCGTGGTGTCCGGTCTTTCCCGGGAGGTGGTGGAAAAACTTACCCGCGTGGCTCCACGCACTCTTGGCCAGGCCGGACGAATCTCGGGCGTGACGCCGGCGGCTCTGGCCTGCCTGGAAATTCATCTGAAAAAACAAAGAAGTTAGGCCATCCCCCTTGTGTCCAGCGCAAGGATCGAATAAGAATCATTCATGGCCATTCCCCAATTATTTGGCGATTTGCCAACATTTTTAAGTCTGTTTGACCCTGGCTGGTGGAATCGCATGTTGGACTCCACCACTTCGGGACATTTTTCCCCGGAAGCCACTATTTTGATGGTGGCTATTTTCGGGACATTTGCGCTTTTCCTCACCGCCGGTTTCGTCATCAAAATTCGTTTTCACAATTCGGAATTTTATCCCATCACCTGGATCGTCAAACCCGGCGAAATCCGCGCCCTTCTCGATACGGCGCTGACCCAGCGCAGCAAAATGCGGGTCAGTTTCGTGCGCGACGACCCGGGCGCGCGTTCGACCGACTCCACGTTGTTGTCCGTCAACCCGCGAAAGGGTATTGAACTTGAAATGACGTCCCTCGTGCGGGCCAATACTACGTGGGTCGGTAAACTTGTGGCCTGCGATTTCCGCCTGCGCCTTGATCCGCGCAAAGACTATCAGAGCTTTTACAACTTCGTGTCGCCCGTTCTAGCCGTCAAGAAAGCCAGTGACGATTTTATCCACATGACCGTGGCCTGGCCCACACGGCTCGAACTCGAACAAAAACGCGGATTCCTACGTATAGAACCGCAGAGATCCTCTATTCTTCTGGCCGATGTATGGCATGAAAGCACTATTAAGGCTGCTCGGGGCCGCTTTGATTTTCCCGCAACCTGGGGCCCTCCCCTGTTGCACATGGATCCCGAAATTGAATTCCCGGCTCTCGAAGTCCGCAATATTTCCGGCGGGGGCCTGCGTCTGGAAATTCTCCCCGAAGCGTTGCGGAAACAACATGAGCTTTTTGCGCCAGGCGGCCGGTTTATCGCCCACCTGATCCTGGCTGAACCGGAAGCGGAAAAGCCCACCGAATTTTATTTGGCCATGCGCCTACAAAATGCCTATGGCGATCCTGTGGAAACAGGGATTAAAGCCTTTGGCTTCCGGATCATCACCTTTGGCGAACCCGGTGAAACCCCAACCGCCCCCATGTCCTGGAAAAATGCCACAACAGGCGTTCCGGCCTTAGACGACTGGACCTTCCGCCGGCATCTGTCCCTCTACCGATTGCGAGGAGAGTGACGGGGGCTGTCCGAATCGGGGATGCCCCGTCTGCAAACCACAAGCCTGCTCACACCCGGGTCGGGTCAGCCGCTCGGAAACCATGGACGCATGGCGGAGGTTTTGCTATGCGGGCCTCGTTTTTTTTATGTATCGTCAACAAAGTGAAACGCTTTCCGGCCCATATTTCCCGTCGGAAAAATCATGGGAACAGGCCGGCAAAGGAGGATGAGGTTGGACGACGATTCCGACAGTCGATTTTGGGGCGCCTTGACCAAATTCTTTCGCCAGAAAAATATTTCCATTGAGGAACTGATCCTGGAAGCCAAGGCGGAAGGCTCCTTGATTCAGGAAGACGCCTCCATGCTGCTCAATATTTTGCGGCTGGAACAAAAGCAGGTTTCCGACATCATGGTGCCAAGGCCCGATATCGTCTGCGCCGAGGTCGATGACGGCGTCGGGGCCATTTGTGACCTGATCAAGGTCCATGGGCATTCCCGGATTCCAATCTACGAGGGCAACAGGGACAATATCCTCGGGGTGGTCTATGCCAAGGATCTCCTGGCCCACCTGGTCGGTGCCAGCGGCGAATCCCCGGATCCTCGCAATATTATGCGCGCCCCCCTGTTTATTCCCGAGACGCTGGACCTCAAAAAGATGCTTCTGGAATTCCGCAGCCAAAAAAAGCATATGGCTGTCGCTCTGGATGAATACGGGGGCACATCGGGTCTCCTGACCCTGGAAGACGTCCTGGAAGAAATCGTCGGCGAAATCGAGGACGAACACGACCCGAGCAAACCGGAAGAGATCAAGGAACTGCGGCCGGATGTCCATCTTGTCTCCGGTCGTTACCCTTTGGAGGAACTCAATACCTCCCTGGGGCTGTCCCTGGAATCGGAACAGGTGGAAACCATTGGCGGTTTTCTGACAGAGCTGGCTGGCCGGGTGCCGCGTCAAGGCGATGCCTTTACCCTGGAAGGCCGACGCTTCACCATCCGGGAGGCCGATCGTCGTCAGATCCGCTGGATAGTTATTGAACCGGCCGCGTAACAAGGCGTCCGCAGCATGGCCCCGACGCACGGGGCTGCGCCGCACCGGCCGGCCCGACGCCGCAACCCCTTGGGCATCCCCAAAAGAATCACCGTGACAACAGCTTCCATCCTGGCCGTACTCGGCGCGTGGCTCGGTTTCGCCAATCCCTTGTATCGTCTGCCCATCCTGGCCTTACTGCTGCCGGCGGGGCTAATTTTGACGTCCGTGCGGGCACCTTCGACCAAAGCGGCGGCCAAAGCCGGATTCGGCATCGGCGCCCTGTCCGCCTGCGGCACGCTCTATTGGGCGGCCCTACCGGTCCATGACTTCGGCAATCTGGCCTGGCCGCTGGCTGTGCCGGTCCCAATCCTTATGGGGATGGTCCTTGGCGTTTATACGACACTTTTGGCCATCGTACTGCACGCTGTGGCCAATCGTCTCTCGCCATGGCTGTTCGGCCCCATGGCCGGTCTGGCCTGGGCCACGATGGAAATGGCCCGAGGGACATTGCTCACCGGTTTTCCCTGGCTGACCTTGTCGGCCGCCTTCTCGCCCTGGCCCATGGCCATTCAGGCGGCGGCCTATATCGGGGCGTATGGTCTGTCCGGCCTTTTAGCCGGTCTGGTCGCCTGGCTGGCCATTCAGGGACCGCTGTCACGTCAGGGCCTGACCGCCCTGGCTCTCGGCACAGGCCTTTTTGTCCTGGGGAACCAACGCGCGGCCGAGCCAGCGCCCAAAGATGCCTCCATTCATGTTACCATTGTCCAGGGCAATGTGGACCAAAACCGCAAATGGGATCCGGCCGCCCAACAAGAGACCGTTGACAAGTATCTGGACCTGACCCGCGCCGCGCTCAAGGACGCCCCCACGGAACTCGTGGTCTGGCCGGAAACGGCCATGCCCTTTTATTTTCAGGACCATGGTCCGCTGTCCCAAAGATTGACAGACTTCGTAGCCGAAACCAAGGTGCCCCTGGTCTTTGGCGCACCGGCCTACGAGCGCCCCAAGACCGGCAGTCCGGTGCTGTTTAATCGGGCGTATCTTGTCATGCCGTCCGGTCAGGAGGCCACCTACGACAAAGAGCATCTGGTTCCCTTCGGCGAATATGTGCCCCTTGGCGACTATTTCACCTTCGTCCATAAGCTTGTCGACGGAGTAGGCGATTTTCTGCCGGGACATGCCGAAGCATCCTTACAAGATGGTCGTCTTGCTCTGGGAGCGCTCATTTGTTATGAAGCAATCTTTCCGGAACTTGCACAAAAACGAGTGGAAGCCGGGGCCAATATTCTGGTGAATATTTCCAATGACGCTTGGTTTGGCGATTCAGCGGCCCCCTTGCAACATTTGGATCTGGCGTTGCTTCGAGCCGTGGAACAGGGACGCGCGCTTATCCGGGGCACCAATACGGGCATTTCCGCCGTCATCGACCCCCGGGGGCACATCATTGCTCAGGGTGGCTTGTTCGCCGCTTTGACCCTGCCCTGTCCGGAGGTGCCCATCGTGTCGGAAACGACTTGGTTTCACCGCCACTATACCCTCGTAACCTGGGGCATCCCGAGCCTTTTCCTGGCCATAGGCCTCCTTGGCATTCTTTCCCCCGCACGCCGTACAACCGGCATCGGACGCGACAAAACCTTATAAGTAAGCGATCATTTCCATGTTGCAATATTCGGAATTGCGGACCCAGGGCACGGAGTTATTACAGAAGTTTGAAGAATTCTGGAGGCGTCTTTGACCTGGAGCAAAGCCGCGAACGCCTGGCCGCCATCGAACTCGAAATCTCCAATCCCGACGCCTGGAGCAATCCTGAACGCCTGACTCCGGTTTTACGGGAAAAAAGCATGCTCACGGCCAAAATATCCGAAGGCGAAAAGCTCCTGTCCGCCAAAGCGGATTTAGATGAATGGCTCGGAATGGCCAAAGATGACGGCAGCCCTGAAGTGCTTGACGCCCTGGCAGAACAAATCGTTACGCTGCAAAACAATCTGGCTGATGCTGAATTGGCGGCCTTTTTCGGCCCGGAAGACAATGCCGATGCCATTTTGGAGATCCATCCCGGCGCCGGCGGCACCGAGGCCCAGGATTGGGCCGAAATGCTGCTGCGCATGTACCGTCGCTGGGCCGAACGTAAACATTTTGGCATCAAGGAACTGGACTTTCTCCCCGGCGATGAGGCCGGCGTGAAAAGTGTTACCTTGCAAATTTCCGGGCCCTATGCCTACGGCATGCTGAACGTGGAAAAAGGCATTCATCGTCTGATTCGCATTTCACCCTTCGATTCCTCGGGACGCCGCCACACATCCTTTGCCTCGGTTGACGTTTATCCTGACGCAGGCGTGGACATCGACATCGAAATCAAGGAAGAAGATCTGAGGGTGGATGTCTTTCGGGCCTCGGGCCCCGGCGGACAGCACGTGAACAAGACGTCCTCGGCTATCCGCATCACCCACCTCCCGACCAATATCGTGGTGCAGTGTCAAAATGAAAAGTCGCAACACCGCAACCGAGAATCAGCGATGAAGGTGCTCAAGGCCCGCCTCTACGATCTGGAACTCAAAAAGATCCAGGCAGAAAAACAAGTGAACTACGAGTCCAAAAACGCCATTGGGTTCGGCTCCCAGATACGGACGTACACCATGCAGCCCTACCGACTGGTCAAGGACCATCGAACCGGTGTGGATTCAGGTGACGTCGAGGCTGTTCTGGACGGAGATCTGGATAAATTCATCCGTGGGTACCTGCTGCGTGCTGGCAATGAAACGTAACAACTTTTCTTTTTCTGACGCCCCACAGGAAGCCATGTTGGCCGAACTGGAGGCTTTGCGGCGTTCCCTGACCTCACAGGAAAAGTCCTCTCCCGAGGGAACCGACGATGGGCTGGTCATCTTGCGCCTGTGCCCGGAGATGAACTTGGCCGACTGGGAAATCATCAGTCGCCGTGAAGAATTGCGGGACTGGCTGGCCATGCCCCTCTCGGCCAATCCCATGCCATTTTTGACCCATATCCAGGAAACGCTCAATGAGCTGGTTTTCCTCTCTGAACACGATCCCTTGACCAAACTCTACAATCGGATCGCGTTCGAACGCATTCTTTCCGCCGAACTCACCCGGGCCTCCCGCGTCGGCCAGTCCCTGGCCCTGGTGCAATTCGAAATAGATGGCTTTCAGGCAATAAATGCTGCCTATGGCCATTCTTGCGGTGATCGGATACTTGAAAGCATCGGGGAGCTTCTGCTGTCCGAAAAACGCACCTATGATTACGCCGCCCGGATCGGAAACAATGCCTTTTCTCTGCTTCTTCCGAGCGTCGGGCTGGTGCGGGCCGAAATGATTAGTGAGCGCGTTCTGGAGGCCGCCAGATCACTGGACATTGTGTGCGACAGTCCGGATACGCCGCACCACATTACTCTTTCCGCCGGTCTGGCCTGTACCAAGGGAAAAATCGCCACCACCAGCGAAAAGCTCCATGAATTGGCCGGCGAGGCCCTGCACAAGGCCAAGGCAGCGGGCACAGGGCGGCTTATAGCGGCCCCGATCCTGGACCTGACCGGACCGCCCGAGAAGACCCTGGTGCGAGCCGACGAGAAGCGCTTCCTTTTCACCGGTTTAACCAAAGGATAAGACGGCGTATGTCCCAAGCCATTAATCCCAATTCCTCGCTGTCTGTCGCCATTTTAAGCGGCAAGGGGGGCGTAGGGAAAAGCAATTTGGCCCTGAATCTGAGCTACGCCCTTTTCCGGGCCGGCCACCGTGTTCTTTTGATGGACTTTGATGTGGGCCTGGCCAACGTGGACGTGTTGCTCGGCCTGTCGCCGGAAAAAAATCTCCAGGATCTTTTTCGTCCCGAAGTGACGGCCGAAGAAGTCCTGCTCTCCGTGGAACCCAACGGTTTCGATTTCCTGCCAGCCGCCAGCGGCGTGCCGGAACTTTTGGAAATGGATGACGATATGCGTGAAATCCTTTTCCAAAAACTCAACACCGTATTCGGCGCCTACGATTATCTCATGCTCGACCTGGGGGCCGGCATCTCCCAAACCGTTATGTCCGTGGCCGCCATGAGCCACCTGCGGGTGCTGGTTGTTACCCCGGAACCGACATCCTTGACCGACGCCTATGCTGTCATCAAAGTGCTCCATACCCAATATGGGATCTCCGACTTTCTTATCCTGGTCAACCAGGTTGAAACGCCGGCAGACATTCAGGCCACGTTCAACCGGTTGTCTGCGGCGTGTCAGCTTTTCCTGGGATTCGAGCCCGTGTTACTTGGCGGCGTCCGGTCCGACCCCGCCCTCCCGGAAGCCGTCCGCCGACAGATTCCATTGTTGCGGCATGCCCCCCGCAGCCCGGCCGCCCAGGACATTCTGGCCGGTGCGGTCAAGCTGCATCGGGTCCGCCAACTGCGCCAAGAGATCTTACGGGAAATGCCCGTCCTTGGAAAAATTCCATCAATACGAGGGTAACCCTTGACGGGAACCCGCTTTTTTCGGCAATAGTGTAGACGAAAAAGACGATTGTTTGTCCCCCCTATGGAGGGTTTCGGCCAACCGTCAACAGCAGGAGGACCGCTCCATGAATAAAAGCGAACTCATCAAAACCCTGGCCGAAACCAAGGCCCTGCACATCGACGAGGCCGCTGATATCGTCAATGCCTTTTTTGATTCCGTCAAACAGGCGTTGATCGACGAAGACCGCGTGGAAATCCGGGGCTTTGGCAGCTTCAAGATCAAAGGCTACAAGGGCTACACCGGCCGCAACCCCAAATCCGGCGAAGTGGTTACAGTTGAGCCCAAAAAATTGCCATTTTTCCGGCCGGGCAAAGAACTCAAGGAATATCTCAACAAGTAATACCATGCGCGCGTTTTTCTTTTTCCTTTCGGCCCTGGCCCTTGCCGCCATGACCGTGTCCCCGGTTTTCGCCGCCGATCCGACCCTGACAATTGTCTTTGCCGGAAATACCTACGGCTATTACGATCCGTGCCCTACCTGCGGCCCACAAAAACTGGGCGGGCTGGCCCGGCGCGCCAATTACATAACCAAACTGCGGCAAACGCCGCCCACCGCCGGGAAAACGCTCGTCGTCGCCGGTGCCTGGGAGTTTTTGCCGGAAGTCTCTGCTGCGCCCCCCGAACCTGAAAAATTGCCGGCCATTGCTGCGGCCCATGAACGTCTGGGCTACGACGTCATGACCATCACGCCCCAGGAAGTGGCCCTTCTGGCCGGAAAAAAAGCCACGCCGCCCAAAGGCGCCGTCGTTCTTGACCAGACTCCAGCCACCCGTGTGGCCACCATCGGCGGCCAGTCCATCGGTTTGGTCTTCTTTCCCATGCCCAAAGACATCAGCGCCCCCATTTCGGACAAACTCATGGACGCCACGGCCAAAGCCGCAGCCGAATTGCGCGGCAAAGTTGCCTTGGTGGTTGGCATAAGCCCCTGGGGCGCGCTTGATGAGGAAGCCTTTATCAACACCAAGACCGGGGCTGTGGATGTGCTTCTTGGCAGTGGCGGGGGATCAGGCTTCGCCTCCCGGACATCCAAAGACGGTAAAACACTGTGGACGCGGGCCTATATCAAGGGGAAAACTGTCAACCGGCTGGATCTCCTGGCCCTGCCCGGAACTCCTGGATTTATCTGGAAAAATGGCGGGAACTTTACAGCCAAGGTTGATCCTCTCGACGAGGCCTTCCCTCAGGATCCGTCTATCGAACAGTTATTTTAACGCACGTGCGGCAGCGCACAGCCCTTGCGCCCCGGATCGCCCTTCGTAGGACCTCTTACGAAACCGTCTCCGGGGCGCCCCCATTCCAATCCTCCCACGTCCAACTCCCGAGGCATCCCAAGTGACCCGAGCATCTTTTCGCACTGTTCTGGCCCTTTTTGTCCTGTGCCTGTCGCTTTGCGCCACCTTGCCAGCCCATGCCGCCGACCCGCTCCTGACCGTGCTGTTCACCGGCAACACCTACGGCAACTACGAACCGTGCCCTTCCTGAGGCGGCAAACTTGTCGGTGGGCTGGCCCGGCGGGCTGCCTTCATCAAAACGCTGCGTGACGCCGACCCGATCAAGGGGAAGGTACTCTTGCTTTCGTGTCCCTTCGAAATTTTGTCCGACGGCTCGGAACATGCTCCCGATTCCAAACGCCTCCCGGCCATCGCCCAGGCGCTTTCCGCCCTCGGCTATGACGCCGGGACGCTCACCCCGGACGAAGCGGACGCCTTGCAAAAGGCTGATGCCCCACGCCCCAAACACTTTACAGTCCTTGGCCCACAGCCCCAAACCGATATTCTCTATGTTGCGGACATGCCTATCGGCCTTGTTTACTTCCCAGTACCTCCAAATCCCAAAGAAGCCATTCCGACCGATCTCTCCGCTGCGGTCGCCAAGGCGGCAGCCGGACTTCGCGACAGGGTCAAACTCGTTATCGGCATCAGTGGCTGGGGCATGACCGGTGAGGAAGACTTCTTGACCGCACATCCCGCCGCCGTGGATATTCTTCTTGGCAGTGGCCCCACTGCCGGACTTGCGGCGCGTTCCGGCGGTAACAAAACCCTTTGGTCGCGTAGTTATGGCAGGGGCAAAACCATCAATCGCCTGGACATCATGGCCCTGCCTGGCACCTCGGATTTTTCCTGGAAACCTGGGACAACCTACAAGGCCGAGGTTATTTCCCTGGATGACCTCTACCCAGCCGATCCGGATATACAAAAAATTTTCCATCCGGAATCGTCCTGAAAAACTGTTTTTGACGATTTTTTTTGGTATGCGCAGAGTCATACGCCGGCAGAGGGAAGGAAACGTGGACGATAACCACATCCCGTATAATCACCCGGCTGCAACCTTCCGACCTTCAGACGACTTGCCGGGCGGGCAAAAACAATCTAGGAAATGGCGGGGTTTATACTTCCAAGGAGGTCCCTTATGGAGTTTCGAGGCGCAATCACGGCATTAGTGACGCCATTTCGAAACGGTGAAGTCGATGAAGAGGCGTACCGCGCTTTCATCGAATGGCAGATCGAACAAGGCATTCACGGTCTTGTTCCCTGCGGCACCACGGGCGAATCCGCCACCCTGTCTCATGACGAGCACAAACGGGTCATGCGCATCTGCGTGGATCAGGTCAAAGGCCGGGTACCGGTACTGGCCGGGGCTGGATCCAACAATACCCGCGAAGCCATCGAGCTTACGCAGAACGCCAAGGATGCCAAAGCCGACGGTGCGCTCCTTATCACTCCGTACTACAATAAACCCACCCAGGCCGGGCTTGTGGCCCATTTCAAAGCCATTGCCGAACGGGTGGATCTGCCTTTGATCCTTTATAACGTCCCGAGCCGCACTTCTGTCAATCTGCTGCCCGAAACGCTGGCCTTAATCAAAAAGGAAGCCAAATCAGTCATCGGGGTCAAAGAAGCCACGGGCGACCTCAATCAGGTTTCCCGAGTGATCGAATATTGCGGCCAGGATTTCACGGTTCTTTCCGGTGACGATTTTACGGCCCTGCCGACCATGGCGATCGGCGGTCGCGGCGTTATTTCCGTGGTTTCCAACTTCATGCCGCACAAAATGGCAGCCATGTGCAATGCCGCCCTTACCGGGGATATGGCCACGGCCAGAGCCCTGCACTTCGAGTTGTGTCCGTTGTTTCGGGCGGCGTTTATCGAAACAAACCCCGTGCCCACGAAGATGCTCCTTGACATGATGGGACGTTTTCGCTTCGAGGTGCGTCTGCCCATGGTGCCCATGGAACCGCAGAACCAAACCAAACTCAAAACAATAGCGACTGCCGCCGGCTTACTGTAATCCGCCGGCTTTTTTTATCAAAACGGGCCTCCCTTCGGAGGCCCGTTGATTTTTGATCCCCAAAAGATGTGACATCATGAATACTGTTCCCATACGCATCGCCTTAGACCGCGTCTCTGTTACCTTAAACGGCAACCACGCCCTCTCCGATGTTTCCTTTCATCTGGAACAAGGAGAAATATGGCTCGTACTCGGAACCAATGGATCCGGCAAATCCACGCTGCTACGTCTGCTGCGAGGCGACATTTGGCCCGACGACGACGACCAAGGCGCCCGATTGTACCACTACGGCGACGAACCGGGACGAGCTTCGCCGATTGGCCTGCGGCAGCGTTTCGGCATTGTGTCACCGGAAATTCAGCGGGCCACCAAACGGTTGTGCGGCCATCTCCCGGCCTCACTGGTCATTTTGGCCGGACCCCGTGATGCCCTGTACGTGCAGGGACGGCCGTCGCAACAGGAACTGGCCACGCTCGACGCGGTTCTCGACCGACTCCACATCGCCGATCTTCGCGACACCCCGGTGGAAGCCTTGTCCAACGGCCAGTTGCGGGCCGTACTTTTGGCTCGCGCCCTGGCATGTCATCCCTCGGCGCTTTTCCTGGATGAATTTTTGGATGGATTGGACATGGCAGCCCAGGAAACAGCCGCGTTAGCCGTGGCCCAGGCAGCGGCCGACGGGACGGCTATATGCATCACCAGCCATCAGGGAACATCCCTGCCGACCGGGACCATCAAAGCCAAAGGGCTGACGCTCAACGGCGGGCGCATCATTGACGTCGGTTCGGCCGAGGCCGTCCTTGCCCGCTATCAAGCGACCAATAATGCGGTTGCGACACAACACTCACACCAGCAACCGGCAACCAGCACAACAATGTCCCCACCCCAGGCGACGGGGATGCCGCTTGTTGTCCTTGAACATGCCTCGGTCTTTCTCAACCGTCGCGAAGTGCTCAACGATATTTCCCTGACCATTCATCCCGGCGAACATCTGGCCTTGGTCGGCTCCAACGGAGCCGGAAAATCCACCTTGCTCAAATTGATTGCCGGCGAATACCATCCGGCCTTAGGCGGGCGGGCGTTGCGCCCGGGATTGGCCGCTCCTGAAGGGCTGACGGATCTGCGCGACATCCGCAAACGCATCGGCATGGTGTCGTTCGAACTGGAAGCGGCGTATGAAAAGGAGCTGCCGGCCCTGGATTTGGTGTTGTCCGGCGTTTCGGCCTCCATCGGTCTTTACGCGGAACCGTCCGTCAAAGAGATCGCGGCAGCGAAACAATGGATGGATTTTTTTGGCGTGGCCGATTTGGCCGACCGGCGGTTAGGCCAGCTTTCTGCCGGCCAGACACGCCGTTTATTTCTGGCCCGAGCCATGGTTGGACAACCCCGGCTCTTGCTGCTGGATGAACCGTTTGCCGGACTCGACGCCCCTTCCAGACGCCTCGCAATGGAAGCGGCATCCGCAGCAGCCCGATCCGGCGTGACTGTGATCGCCGCGATCCATAACCGAGGGGATGTCCTCCCGGAAATCCAGACCATTTTGCGGGTGGTCAAAGGCCGACTCCGCCCTGAATAATTCGGTGGCCGGGAGCATCCGTTGTCCCGGCCCCGTTTAGGCGGTCTCTGATTTTTTGTTTTTCGACACCACCAGGATTTCACTAAACGCCTTGGCATTGGGCACAAAAACCATCTCTCCTGCCTCGGATCGGATCACCACATAAAATCGGCGTAACGCCGTCACCCGGCCCGAAAAACCGGCCAGTTTCACAACGTCGCCCGTCCGAACCACGCGCAAAAGTCCCAATGCCCAGCCCGCGGCAATATTGGCAAGTATGCCTTGCAAGGCCACGCCCAGCAAAACGACAACCGCTCCCGCCGCCACGTACAACCAAGGACCGTTCCAATTCCATTCCGCTCTTGTCGAAGTCGCCGCCACGGGAGCAGCGGGGGCGGTTGTCTGAGCCGGAGCTGGAGGGAGAGACGCGGCAGAGGGCGTAGGCGGTGTGGGCGTCGGTGTGGCGGAAGTCCCCTTTTCGACAGGCGCCGGAGCCGGAGGCGGAGTCGATGCCTGGGCAGGGGCTTTTACCGCCTCCGTGGAGTGTGCTTCCGTCTCCGCCGTTTTTTTGGCCGCTGTGGCCGGAGCGCTCGATGCGGCGGCCTGCTTGCGGGCCTGAAGCGCGGCAATTCCTGCTGGAGAATCGGGAAGATCATAGCTGCGCACGCCGCTTCCAGGAGCTGGCGTCGCTTGGGGGGCTTTGGCCGGACGGAGTTCAATCCCCTGGGGCGTGGACGAAGTTGAAACGGCATTTTCTTCGACAGGGGTAGCCCCGCCTCCGGTCGGAATCAGGATTTCCCTACCTAATTGCAACCGCGCCGGATCCAATCCGGGATTGGCTTTCAGAATTGCCGCCGCCGGCACGTTGTAGCGTTGCGCCAGCACTGCGATCGTATCGCCGGCTTTAATGACATGCCGACCCGGCCCGGCTGCAAGCACGATAACCGGAGCAGGTTCACTTGTCCGAGAAAAGCAGGGACCAGCGTTAGTTGTCAGAACACACAAGGCTAAAAGAGTCGTCAGTCCAAAGAATTTCGCCACATCGCCAACCATGAAGACCTCCACTGCATGCATCTCAGGCAAGGCTTCTGGAAAGAAGCGCCAAACACGGCGAAGGATTATTGCAATACCAACTCCAAAAAGTAGATATTCTGCACCTTGCCAGCACCGGCATATTTGCTAAAAAGATCAAGCAATTCCTTACGAAGGATCATTTTTCCAGACTGCGTCAACAAATCCTCGGCCAGACGGTTGGACAAATAGAGCACAAGGTCTTCCTTGGCGTCGGACTTGGTCAAGCGTTCGGCCGCAGTATTATCCGCGCACTGGACCATCATATCCAGCCGCAAAAAACGATAGCCTGCAGAACTGAGAACATTGACCACAAGCGGCCCGATTTCAATGGCGCCGTTTTCGGCCTTGCCGGCTTCCTTCTTGTCGCTTTTTTTAGAGTCCCCGCCGTGTCCTTCCGACGCGGCTCCCAACATGGAGGTGGAAGGTGGCACGAGCAAAAACGCCAACACCAGCAACCCGATTTTCACAAGATGATACATGCCAAATGTCCCTTTTCAAACGGCTCCGCCGGGTACGGCTTCGCGGAACCGTTCCTTTCCAAAATAACGCCATCACACGACGCTGATTATCAATTATAACGAGACAAACCCCGGTTTGTCCATGACAAAGGATCCCGGCATGACGCGGGTCTCTACACCCCCGCAAATGTTCCGTGCCTATTTCGCAGCGATGTTACGGCAGCATTGCTTGCCGCAACACGAAGATACGCTGACAATTCGTTTATCGAGCGTAAGAGGCTATGGTAGGGCTTTGGCTTGTCGTCTTCTGGCTGTCAAAACCGGCTCGGTGTAGCCATTGGGTTGGCGGCGTCCCTGAAAAATCAAATCACAGGCAGCGACAAAGGCGATGCTCCGCTCCAAATTGTCAGTCATCGGCCGGTAGGCCGGATCTGAGGCGTTTTGACTATCGACCACGGCGGCCATCCGCGCCAGTACCGACCGAACCTCCGCTTCCGTGCAGATGCCGTGCAGCAGCCAGTTGGCCAGATGTTGGCTTGATATCCGTAGCGTGGCCCGATCTTCCATCAATCCCACGTCGGCCAGATCAGGGACCTTGGAACAGCCGATTCCCTGATCCACCCATCGGGAGACATAGCCAAGAATGCTTTGGACGTTGGTTTCCAATTCATGGGTAATAGCCTCAGGCGTGGGCCGCCCCTTGTCCAAAAGCGGCAGGACCAGCAGCGTCTCCCGATTGGGACGCGGAGCAGACGCCAATTCGCGTTGTCGGGCGAATACATCCACGGCATGGTAGTGCATCGCGTGGAGCGTGGCAGCCGTTGGGGAAGGCACCCAGGCGCAATTGGCACCGGAACGCGGATGCTCAATCTTGGCCAGGATCATTTCGGCCATGCGGTCTGGTTTGGCCCACATGCCCTTACCAATCTGGGCCTTGCCGGAAAAACCACAGGCCAGCCCCACAGCCACATTGCCGTCTTCATAGGCCGACATCCAGGGTTGGGCGCGCATCGCATTCTTCCCAACCACAGGCCCAGCTTCCATGATCGTATGAATTTCGTCGCCGGTGCGGTCCAAAAAACCGGTGTTGATGAAAATGATGCGCTTCCGGGCCGCGCGCACGCATTCCTTAAGATTAAGCGAAGTCCGTCGTTCCTCGTCCATGACCCCGATTTTGAGCGTATGCCGGGGCAACCCCAACGCATCCTCCACCCGATCGAAAAGCAGACAGGCAAAAGCCACTTCCTGCGGGCCATGCATCTTGGGTTTGACGATATAGACGCCGCCGGTTCGACTATTGCGTAACGGTCCCCTGCCCCGCAGATCGTGCAGGCCGGCAAGCCCCGTGACCATGGCGTCGAGCATACCTTCGGGGATTCCCCGTCCTTCCGCATCAAGGACAGCGTCCGTGGTCATCAGATGCCCGACGTTGCGCACCAAAAGCAGGCTGCGGCCCGGCAGCATAAACGCTGTTCCATCCGGGGTTGTATAGCGTCGATCCGGCGCCAATCCCCGGTGGACTGTCTTCCCACCCTTGGCAAAGCTGGCCGTCAATTCTCCCCGGAAAAGCCCGACCAGATGTCCGTAGGCCGTCGCTTTGTCCGGGCCGTCCACCACGGCCACGGAATCCTCACAGTCGAGAATGGTCGTTACCGCAGATTCAAGCACGATATCCTTCAAACCTGAAGGACTGGCTGCACCAATAGGATGGTTGCGGTCAAAGTGCAGCTCAATATGCAGACCATGATGGCGAAAAAGGATGATGGAGGGATCCGACACGTCGCTATGGCCGACAAACTGTTCCGGCCAGGCCAAACCGGTCGTTTGCCCTCCGGCCAGCGTGACGGTCAGGGCGCCGTCTGAAATGGCATAGGCCGTTACTTCGGCATGCCGCCCGAACGCCAATGGCACAGCCATGTCCAAAAAGGAAGCCGCATAGGCCACAACCGCCGCGCCCCGGGTCGGATTATACCCTGCCCCTTGTGCAGTGCTTCCTGTCTCGGGAATGACATCCGTTCCGTAAAGAGCATCATAAAGGCTGCCCCACCGGGCATTGGCGGCATTGATGGCGTACCGGGCGTTGGTTATGGGAACCACAAGCTGCGGCCCGGCGATCGTGGCGATTTCCGGATCGACACCATTCGTCTCGATGGCGAAATCCGGACCTTCCGGCAACAGGTAACCAATTTTGATTAAAAAGCGGGCATAGGCAGCGGCGTCATGGGACGTTCCACGGTGGCTGACGAACCACTCGTCCATGGCGCGCTGCATGGCGTCACGCGTGGCAAGTAGCGCACGGTTTTGTGGGCCGAGTTCGCCAACGAGGCCGGCCAAAGCTGAAAAAAATGTATCCGGAGTGAGACCAGTATCCGGAAGAATCTCATTGGCAATGACGTTATAAAGCGTCTTTTCGACAGAAAGACCGGCGACGGTGACACGCTGCGGCATGGCGAAGCTCCTTGCTATCCGATGCGGTTCCATCCGGTAATTTACGGGATTTGCGCGAGAGCGCAATGGGAGAAACAACAACAGACGGATGTCGCCACCCGTCCGTCGCGATTTTCGGCTTACAGAGGCTCTATTTTAAAATAATCTCTTCCAGACTCTTACGCTTGCGTGGGTATACTGTCGGCTCGTCAGGGTGACCGACGGCCAGCAAATTCACGACACGACACCCGGCGGGGATACCCAGCCGGGCCTTGATGTTGGCTTCGTCAAACATGCCGACCCAACAGGCGCCAAGTCCCATTTCCACAGCCCGAAGCATCAGAAATGACACGGCAATGCCGACATTCATGGCGCAAGCCCCAAATCTGGCCATCTCGGCCGCAGCGGCCTCCCGGGCCACATAGGCGTCGATGCCATCCATCGTTTCACCTTCAATCAGCTTCTTGTCCCGATAAAAAAAGGCCGCAGCCTGGGAATCCTTCACGTAATGCTCGAGGTCGGCGCAGCACACAAAAATCGCTGCCGCATGGGCCATCCAGCCTTGTTTGCGCGTCGCCTCGCTGGTGCCAAACCAGGCAAGCTCCGCCGGGGCCGTCACCACGCGAAAACGCCAGGGCTGGGAATTTAGGCTCGACGGAGCGTTACGGGCCGCTTCGAGCAGTTCGGTAATTTCGGTTTCGGTCAACGGTTTCTTGGCAAAGGTGCGCACGCTGTGGCGTGCGGCGATAGCATCGGAAACACCCATGGACATGCCGGCAGCTCCTTTGTTGAATGAAAGATGGCGTCGGCGTGTGCACCGACGCAGGTACGCACGAGAGGGACAGGCGTTCACAGTACAGTCACGCCTATGTCCCAATCATGCCCAGGAGACTACAATTTCGAATTTGACGCCATCAGGCAATCTTTTTTATTTGCACCAGTCAAAAACCGCGACGAAATTCTCCCATCGCCCGGCTCCCGTTGCCCAGGCCAGACATTTTCCGAATGCCGCCCCGTGTCCCCAACCAGCCCTCAGACAGGCTGATCCGCCAGGGAAAAAACCGCCAAATATTCCTGATTCCCCTTTGGTCCCTTGATCTTGGAGGGCACGATGCCAGTCAACGCCAGCCCTAATTCGTGTTGGGCAAAGTCCGTCACTCGGGCGACAGCCTCCTGGCGAAAGGCTTCCTCCCGCACCACTCCGCCCCGGCCGACTTTTTCCGGAGGCAATTCGAACTGGGGTTTGATTAAGACCACCGCGAGCCCTGCAGGCCGCAAAAAACGCACACAGGCCGGCAGTACCTTAGTCAGCGAAATAAAGGAAACATCCGCCACAAGGATATCCACCGGCTCGGGAAGCAAATTCTCCGGGGCATGGCGCAAATTGCAGTTTTCCATGGAGATGACCCGGGGATCGGCGCGCAGTTTTTCGTGCAACTGGGCTGTGCCCACATCCACGGCATAGACTTTCACTGTGCCATGTTGCAGCAGACAATCGGTAAACCCACCCGTTGAAGCCCCGGCGTCCAGGGCCACCAGACCAGTCACATCGAGGTGAAACGCCTCCAGGGCCGTTTCGAGCTTGCCGCCGCCCCGGCTGACATAGCGATCCCCCTGCGCCACAGAAAAGACTGTGCCGGCAGGATACATCTGCCCCGGCTTGTCTACGACGACGCGCCGAGCCTCAGTGACAACGCACACCACGCCGGCCATGACCAGACGTGTGGCCAGATCCTGGGTTTCGGCCAACCCCTGTTCCCAAATGAGTCGATCTGCCCGGTACTTCACTTTGGCCATGCGGGTGTCCTGTGCGGCGTAATCGCCATGAGACGTATTATACGTCCTCTAAAGCTTTAAAAGACGCATCATGCGTCCTCGTCGCGCCGTCCCAGGATACGTCGCAAGGTATCTTTGGAAATACCCAACTCCCGACAAGCGGCATTGCGATTACCGTGATGGCGGTCGACCGCTTCCTGGGCCGCCTGGGCACGAATTTCCACCATAGTGCGCCCTTGTTTAGGCGCACATGTCGCCACCGTGCCACGCAATGGTTCGGGTAGATGGCAGAGCTCAATCGTTTTACCAGGGCATAGAATGGCGGCGTATTCAATGATGTTTTCAAGTTCCCGGATGTTTCCGGGGTAATCGTGAGCCGTAAGCCGGGCCATTGCCTCGGGGCTGACGGCCTCAATATTCTTGGTGCTGGCCATGCGGCACCGGCCGAGAATGCGCTCAATGAGCAAGGGGACGTCGCCAATGCGTTCCCGCAACGGGGGGATGCGGATGACCACAACATGGAGCCGATAATACAAGTCTTGGCGGAAGGTTCCCTCGGCCACCATACGCTGGAGGTCGCGATTGGTCGCAGCCACCACCCGCACATCGGCGGGAATGGTTTCCACCCCGCCAAGCGGTTCAAAGGCCCGTTCCTGGAGCGCCCGCAAAATCTTGGCCTGCATGGAGTAGGGCAAATCACCAATCTCATCCAGCAAAAGCGTCCCGGCTTCGGCCAGGGCAAAGCGTCCGGGCTTGTCCTTCCTGGCGTCGGTAAAAGCCCCGGATTTATAGCCAAAAAGTTCTGATTCCATCAGATGTTCGGGCAATGCGCCACAATTGACGGCCACAAAGGGTCCCGCGCTCCGCTGGGAAAGCTTGTGGATGGCCCTGGCAAAGACTTCCTTGCCAGTGCCGGATTCGCCAAGCAGCAGCACCGTGGAGTCGCTTTGGGCGATTTGGGGCAGCATGCTCACGATCTCGGAAAGTTGGGGATCGCGGGTGCCAAAATCGTCCAAGGGCTGCAACCCTGCCAAGCGGCTGACAAATCCACCACCGGAAAGATCGCGGAAAATCTGCACGCCGCCAATGACGGCACCGCCTACCGCCCAGATGGGGGCGGCGCTGATGCTGACCGGCACATCAGGACAGTTCACGCGCCGCAACGTGACAATCCGGTTGGAAATGGGCTTGGCCTCTTCCATGCTTTGACGCAGCACGCACACGTTACGGCAGTTTTTAACGCCAAAGACCTCACGACAGGTACGCCCGACGGCGTCAGCCGGTTCGATGCGGGCGATTTCTCCAGCGGCAATGTTGCAGTATCGTACAATAAAATCGCGGTCCACGGCGAAGACGCCGTCAGCCACGTTCTCCAAGGCAAAAGAGCTCGCCTCGTCTCCAGGAAAAGGATCAAGGGGTCGTTTCATACAACGGCTCCGGGCAGTGGTATTCTCGCACCAGCAGTGTGCGCCGGATACGGGGACGGGGTCAACCAGAGAGGACGCAAAAATAGTCCATGGCAGTCACGCTATTTCTATAAATAACCATAACATATTGTAATATAATATAAAAAATACAGGCACGAAAAGTGCTTTTTTTCGCAAACAAAAAACGCATCCCCCCTTCAGTACCCTTGAGAAGGAGCATAGATATGGACCTCACCCTTACCCTGTCCGGTTTTTGCTGTGATCTGGCCTTGCACCCGATCGACACGGCGATGGCCGCCCGCGTGTGCGCCTTGGGCGAAGACCTCTACAAGACCAACTCCATTGAATGGTGGCGGGCCAATACCAATAACACCTGCGGCATGCGCCTGACGCCGGATTCCCGGATCGAAGCACGCCTGGATGGCACCCTGGCGCCACTTGACACCACCCGCATCGCCACATCCGCCTCCCTGCTCGGCCAACGGGCCTTTTTAGGCAGCGCCGAGCAACAACTCTGCTTGCTTGGTTATGATGACGAAGCCTGTTCCCGAACCTGGACGTGGCATGACGTGACCGACTACGATCCGGCCAAGTTTGAATTTTTCGTGCAGCGATGGGACCGCATCCTGGGGCTGAAGGATTATCTGGTGCTCGACGACGTCTGTTATGATGGCCGCATTGCTGCCGCGACGACCTGGGGTGAAAGTCGCGGTTTTTCCTTCCGTGAACCTCAGGTGGTCGATATGGCCGTGGTGCGCCAAGAACTCGGCGCGGTGACAAAGCAGGCGGCCTAATTCCTTGTCACGTGGCGAAAGCGAAAATGCCGGCATCAAGCGGTTGGGCTTGATACCGGCATTTTTGCCGCACGACCGAACGCGAGGCAATGGCCCCGCCAGCTGTAACACTTATTTTTTGGTCAGACCAAGCGCGTTGACGATGGCCGACGACGCCTTGGCCGTATAGGCTTCAGGCGAAAGCGATGCCTTGTCAGCGTCAGTCAGGATGGACTGGGGACGATTCACGTACTTTACATCAGGCGTGATGCCATAGGCCGCCGGGAAACTATTTTGAAAGTACATTTCCTGGAAGCCGATAAACTTGAGATGGTGGGCCGTGGCGTCGAGGATGGACGTTTCCGACGGCTCGACAAGCCCAAGCTCGCGGGCCTTTAATAACCCGGCCAGACATTCGCCGCCCTGGGTGCAGCTGATGTGACCATGCCGGTTAGCCAACAGCATGCCCTCAATGATGGCCTGTTCGGTCACTTGGATCACCTGAAAACATCCCGGACCGCCGATTTTTTCGTATTCTTCGACAAAATGGGCCACACGCGGGAACGACACCGGATTGCCGATCATAGCCGCCTGAGCCACGCTCGGCGTGACGGCAACAGGCTCAAAATGGCGTTTTTCGAGATCGGCCTCGTCATAATACTGGAAGACCGGATCGGCATGGTGCGACTGGACGCCGAAGATACGCGGCAACGAACGGATGATACCGAGCTTTTTGAGCTTTAAAAAACCGCCCATGATCGCCGTGACATTCCCGGCATTGCCAATAGGCACGAAGATGCATTTGCGGTAGGTGTCCCAGCCGAACCACTGGGCCACTTCGAACGCGTAGGACTCCTGACCGAGGATCCGCCAGGCATTTTTGGAATTTAGCAGGGCCACCCGATAATTGTCGGCCAGATGCTCGACCACCTTCATGCAGTCGTCAAAGACACCCGGGACTTCAATGACCGTAGCCCCGCTACCGAGCGGTTGGGCCAACTGCTGTGGCGTCACCTTGCCCTTGGGCAGGATCACCACGGACTTGATCGGCCCGCCGACATAGGCGGCATACAGTGCGGCCGCCGCCGAAGTGTCCCCGGTGGACGCGCATACGGTCAAGACAGAATCCCAATCGTTCACCCGGACCAAATGCTTCAAATAGCTAAAGGCACAGGCCATTCCCCGGTCTTTGAAGGACGCGCTCGGATTCTGGCCATCATTTTTATAATAAAAAGGAGCTCCGACAATCTCGGTTAAGGCCTCGTTGGCGGCAACAATGGGGGTATGCCCCTCGCCGAGATAAACGATATCCTGTTCATCAAGAACCGGCGCCATCAACTCGTAAAAACGCAGGACGCCGCGCAAGGCCGTCACGCGGGTGGAAGCGCGCTTGTCAAAAAGCGCCTGCCAATAGCTGGCCGGATACTCCAATAAACTGTCAAAAGTGGTGTCCTCAAGCAGGAACACCCCACCACAATGGGGACAGGTATAGTAGAGTTCGCGGATGTCGAACCGGGCCTGGCAGCCCAGGCAGACATATTCCATCTTGCCCCGATACTGGGGGAAATCGCTGACCGTAATCATGCCGCTCCCTTTTTACGCTGGCCAGAGTTCCCGGGCGGCCGCCGTCCACATGACAACACCGCAGGCCACCTTGGCCGTAAGCCCAAACACCTTGCCGTACATGGCCCCAAGGGCGGCGCGACGAGCATCGGCGTCGGCGCGGCCATGAGCCCGCTCGAAGACATAACAGCCAACGAACGCCCCGGCAACGGCCCCAACCAGGGCCCCCAGACCAAGGAAAAACGGCGCGCCAAGCAAAGCTCCGGCCAGTGCCCCAAGAAAACCACCCAAATTGCCCTTGCCCGTAGCCCCAAATCGTTTGGCGCCGGCGATCTGGGCAAAGAGCTCCACCGCCTCACCCGCCAGGGCCACGCAGACCAACAGGGCATAAAAACCAAACCCAAAATGGAATGCAGGATGCACAACATCCCACAAAATCACCAATCCGAGGAGCACCCAGTTTCCTGGCAGACCAAAGATATGCAGGCCCAGACACCCCAGAAGCAAAATCAAAAACAGGACAAGAAAAACGAGGGTCACGCCTTCTCCTCGCGCTTATCCACCACCCGCGTGGCCTTGCCCTCCGACTTGGGCAGGCTGTTGCGCTCGACCAGCTCCACCCGGGGCGTTACCAGAATCTCGTCACGAAGCCGGGATGCAATGCGCTTTTGCAGAGCGCCTAACTGGCGCATGTCTTCCACGAAAAACTCGTCACGAATCTCAACCTTGACCCGGATATTGTCGATATAACCATCCCGCTCCAGGATAATCTGATAATCCTGGCCCACTTCGGGCATGGCCATGAGCACCCGCTCAATTTGCATGGGGAAAATATTGACGCCCTTTATAATCATCATATCGTCGCTTCGACCTTGCAAGCGGTCGATTCGCCGATGGACCCGACCGCAGGGACATTCGCCAGGTAAAATCCGGGTCATGTCTTTGGTGCGGTAGCGTAGAATCGGCATACCCTCGCGGCCAAGGCTGGTCATGACCAATTCGCCGAGTTCGCCGTCAGGCAATGGTTCCCCGGTGTCCGGATCCACGATTTCCGGCAGATAGGCATCTTCCCAGACGTGCATACCGCACTGTTCCTGGCACTCGAAAGCGACGCCCGGACCATTCATCTCGGAGAGGCCATAGGAATTATAGGCCTTAATGTCATACAACTCCTCCAGACGGCGACGCGATTCCTCGGTGTATGGTTCGGCCCCGACCAGAGCGATACGCAGGGACAACGATTTCGGATCAATGCCCATTTCATTAAAAATGGTGGAAAGGTACAGGGCATAAGACGGAATAATATGGATGCCCGTGACCTTGAAATCCATAAGCAACTTGATCTGACGATGGCTGTTGCCGGCCCCGGCCGGGATGGTCAGACACCCCAGGCGCTCTGCGCCATAGTGAATGCCAAGTCCACCGGTAAAAAGACCATAACCGGACATATTCTGGAAGACGTCGGTTTTGCGCAGGCCAACCATATGCATGCAGCGGGCCATGAGCGAAGCCCACCAATCCAGGTCTTTTTGCGTATGATAAATAACCGTTGGCGTCCCCGTCGTCCCGGAAGAGGCATGCATGCGCACCATTGCTTCGAGGGGCATGGCCAGAAGCTTGTCGGGATAACTGTCGCGCAAATCCTGCTTGGTGGTAAACGGAATGCGCCTGACATCATCAAGGCTCATTACAGATGCGGGATCAAAATCGGTTTCCCGAAAACGTGCGGTATAAAACGGCGATTTAGCCGCCTGTTTGAGCGTCTCCTGCAACCGCGTAAGCTGCAATCGTTCAATCTCAAGCCTCGTGAGCCTTTCCGCTGCATCGTAAACCACGGTCGCTCCTTTAAAAGGGCGGATAAACAGGAAGAACGCGGGGAGGAGCCCCATTGTTTTTCAAAGGGGGCTCCTCCCCGCACCCCTCCTCTCCGCAAAAAAACTGTTATAGTCAGTGCTCGTCCATTCTAAAAAACAAAAAAATCTTCTAAAAAAACTACCTAAAAAAAAGTATCACAAAAGCGAAGCAACGCGCCTCACTGTATCTCTTGCCAATGACCGAGCACCCCATACCTCGCCACGTAATTTTATTTCCTGGCGGTCAATATATGACTTTCCATGGGCACTGCCAATCCGTCATCGTCCATAAAGTCAGACAATTCCATCGTGATAAGGCGAAACATCTCCTCTCGAGCTGCGTCCGGCATAGCGGCAATTTGAGCCGCAACAGGAAAAATCGACAGATACCCAGGAAGAAAGTCCACAAAAGACGGATAGCGCGCCACATGAGTCGCAACACGGATATGAATATCACGAAATCCTGCCTCATGTAGAAGATTTCGCAATGCTTCCCGGTCGGAAAGCGCAGAGGACGCGTGCAAAAGAGCTGTCGCGGCATCACCAAAATACTTTCCGAGTACATCCACCAAAACCGTAAAGAGGGGACATCGGTCAACCGATCGCCAGACGCTGAGGGCAAGCCGTCCGTCTGGAACGAGCACTCGAAGCATCTCCCGTAGGGCGGCCGGCCTGTCCGGAAAAAACTGAAGTCCCTGTTGACACAGGACCACATCGTATCCGGCCGTATCAAGAGGCAAGCACGTTACATCGCCCTGGCGCCAATCAATCGCATGTATGCCTTGTTGCTCCGAGAACCGCGCACCACAAAGCATCGCCTCGCTCGCATCCACCCCGGTGACCAAGCCATCTGTCCCGATCAAAGGGACGGCCTTTCTGGCCACAATACCGGTCCCACAAGCAACATCAAGCACGCGTTCACCAGGGCCTACGCCACCGATTTCCACAAGCGACTGCGCCCACGCCCCCATCCAGGCCGAAACGATGTAGCGCTCGTATGCTTCCGCCCCAGTGCAGCGCATTTCCCAATGGGAGGGGAAAGATGCCTCAGTCATTGCCACTCGATGATTGCGTACAATATTGGAAATGAAAAATCCGTCAGCCTCCGATAAACAACGGAAACAGACGGCAGTATGCCTGCCCATCGGGGCTATACCCCCGACGTGGACGTCCTTCAAGCCTTGGCAGGCTGCAAAGGTGGATTAGCCCATGCCCATTTCAGACGGGGCCGGAATATCGGAAAGATTTTCGAATGCGGTGGATTCCTTGAGGAACAACAACCTGACCACACCCGTTGGGCCATTGCGCTGTTTGCCGATAATAATTTCGGCCACATTGTCCTCAGGGGTTAATTCCTCTTTTTTCTTATAGGCGGCAGCCCGATAGAGGAAAATAATAATGTCGGCATCCTGCTCGATAGCGCCCGATTCGCGAAGGTCGGACATCATGGGACGCTTGTCGGCGCGTTCCTCAACCTTGCGGTTTAACTGAGACAGCGCCACCACGGGAACGTTGAGTTCCTTGGCCAACGCCTTGAGGCTTCGGGAGATATCGGAAATTTCCTGCTCACGCGAATCGATGTGCCGTGAAGCCCGCATCAGTTGGAGATAGTCCACCATGATAAGGCCCAGGCCATGTTCGGCCTTGAGTCGACGGCAGCGGGCCCGCAAATCCATGGTGGTGATGGCCGGCGTATCATCAACATAAATCGGCGAGGCGGAAAGGTGATTGGCGGCGTCGTACAACCGCGACCAATCCTCATCGTCCAGGCGCCCCCGGCGCAATTTGGCCAGATCGACCTTGCCCCAACAGCAGAGCATGCGCTGCATGATCTGCTCCATGGACATTTCCAGCGAAAAAATGGCGGTCGGCACGTCATGCATGGCGGCCGCACGCATGGCCACGTTCATGGCAAAGGCGGTCTTGCCCATGGAGGGACGACCGGCAACAATAATAAGATCAGATGGTTGCAGACCAGCTGTAAATTCATCGAACTGATAGTAGCCAGACGGAACGCCGGTGACCAATTCCTTGGTCTCCATGCGCTTTTCGATCTGTTCGAAGACCCGGGTGATGAGGTCTTTGGAGCTATGCAGGCCCTTGGTAATCCGGGAGTCGGCAATGGAAAAAATGGCCTGCTCGGATTCGTCCAGCAGCGTTTCCGTCTCCTGACCACCTTCATAACAGCGGGTGATGATGTCGACGGCCGTAGAAATGAGTCTGCGCTGGACGGATTTTTCCCGAACGATGCCGGCGTGATGCATGGCATTGGCCGCAGACACCGTGGACGAAGCCAACTCGGCCAGATAGGCCGGGCCGCCGACTTCATCAAGACGTCCGCCGCCACGCAGGGCTTCGGCCAGGGAAACAAGGTCAATGGGGGCGTTTTTCCGCGACAGATCCAGGATAGCCTGAAAAATATAGCGATGGGCCGGAGAATAGAAATCGTCCTCGGTAACGAGGTCGACGAGATTGAAAAGAATTGAGTTTTTAAGAAGAATCCCCCCCAAAACCGACTGTTCGGCTTCCAGGTTCTGAGGGGGAATTTTTCGCAGGACGTCGGAAGAGACCCGCTCCAGGGCCTGCCCGGTCAGCGGTTCACCGCTCCCGGCAGGACCGGAAGACTTGGCGCTACGCGGTTTCTTCCTCGGGCTTTCCACTTGCTTCGGCCTGTTCTTCGACGGCGGGCTCTTCTTCGCCACCGCCCTGACGTACGACGGAGACCTGAACCTTGCCACGCAGTTCGGGCAACAGCTTCACTTCGATCTCATAATGGCCGAGGGAACGGATGGGGTCGGCAAGCACGATCTTTTTACGATCGATATCCAAACCCTGCTCGGCCAGCTTTTCTGCAAGGATAGCGGAGGTGACAGAGCCATACAGCTTGTCTCCCTCGCCCACGCGGACCTCAATGACGATCGAGATCGCGGCGAGCTTGTCGGACAGCGACTGGGCAGCGGACACCAGGGCGTCACGCTTGGCCTGCAGTTTTTTGCTTTCGTTTTCGAAACGGCGCAGGTTCGCTTCAGAAGCCAACATGGCCAGTCCTTGGGGAATCAGATAGTTGCGGCCGTACCCCGGCTTGACGGCGACCTTGTCGCCGAGTCGCCCCAGATTTTCCACGTCCGCGCGCAAAATAAGTTCCATGGCGTCCCTACCTTACATTTTCTTCAGAAGCTCGGCGCTATGGGTGGCCGTGTAATACAACAACGACATCTGGCGGGCACGCTTGATTTCAAGCGTCAGGCGGCGCTGGCACTTGGCGCAGGTGCCGGTGATACGCCGGGCGATGATCTTACCACGATCCGTGACAAAATCCTTCAGGATATCGGCACGCTTGTAATCGATGGGAAGATTCTTGTTAGCGCAAAAACGGCAGAACTTCTTTTTCGGGGTGAATTTCTTTTTGAATGCCATGGCTTAGGCTCCCTCGGGCACGTATTTGTCGGCGAGCTTGACGGTGAGGAACTTCATGATGCCATCAGTGATGCGCACGATACGCTCGAATTCGGCAATGGCCGTAGCCGGAGCGGCGAATTCGAGGCGGGTGTAATGACCACGGGTCTTCTTCTGAACGGGATAGGCCAGATCGCGCATTCCCCATTCGTCCACGGTCAAGATCGTGGCGTCCTGACGTTCGAGAAGCCCCTTGAGGTTCTCGACGATCTCCTGCCGATTGTCGGTTGCCAGCTCCGGAGAGAGCAGCAGCAAGGCTTCATATTTCCGCATGGTTCCTCCTTTTGGTCCAAGGCCCTTTCTCCCGGGGTAGCCCCCATTGGAAAGAGCAAGGCGAAGGGGGGTTGTTACCCAGACCCGCGTCTTGTGTCAAGGCCAAAGCCATCTCCTTGCCAAGCGAAGCCCCCACGTCTAGAACCACATACATCCCCAAGGTCTCTGACGCCGGTCCCCGGCATCCCACTTCGAGGACATAATGCGCATTCGGACAAAACTCCTTTGCATTCTGCTTGCCCTGCTCTTGCCGCCCCTTGTCGCCGTCAGTCTCTACGCCTTGCGTGAGGCCCGGTTATTAGGTGACGAACTGGCTGTGCGGGCTACCGATTCCTTCAAGCAGGCCGCCACACGGGAACTGACGCTTATGGTCGATCTGATCGGTGAGGACGTCAGTGACAACCGGCAAATGCAGGAACTTTCCCTGGCCCTGCTGGTTCAAGAGGCCGGACGTGCCCTGGCCAGCCCCCCCACGCCCATTGGACCAATTTTTTTTACAACCGACGGCGATACCCCGAAGCGGCAGACGACAACCGAGGCTCCTTCATTCGATCTGCCGGCCGGGGTATCCCGGGAAAGCATTCTCCCCGACGCCGCCCGTCTGACCCGTTTGTTGCCAACGCTCGATATCTTGCGGCAAAAACTGCGCGAAAATATGCTTTGGGCCTATGTCGCCCTGCCAAATGGACTTTCCTGCGCCTACCCGGGCCAGGGGTATACGCCTCCCGGCTATGATGCCCGTACACGGCCCTGGTACACAGCCGCCCTGGCTCGTGGCGGGCTCACCTGGAGCATTCTGGTCGATGCCGCCACAGGAAGTTTGATTGCAACGGCCTCGGCGCCAATTTATGAAAAAGATGGTACCGTGCTTGGCGTAGCCGGGATCGACACGCCCTTAGCGGCCATGCTGCCGGAAAGCGATCTCTCCACGCGCTGGGGCGACGGCGTGCGGGCCCTTATCGTCGAAACCAGCGAACAGCCCACTGGTCCAGAAATCCTCGTTCTCGGCAGTCGGAACTTCGTCCCCACGTCCCATGATTGGGAAACGCCGGTCACACCGTCGCTTCTCCCCTCGCCGGATGCAGCCAGCCTGCACAAACTGGGCGCCTCCATTCAGGCCAATCGGCCGGATCAGGTCGAACTGTCGCTGAACGAAGGGGATTACTTCGCTGTCTTTAAGCCTTTTCCCGATACGCCGGCCGGCTTGCTGGTTCTTGTTCCCAGGCAGGCGATCGTACGGCAGGCCGACTCAGCCGGAGCGGCAATTCTCGAGCGCAGTCAGGACATGATTGCCATTGTGACTTCGTTTACCTTGGTGGCCGTCGGTGCTGCCGTAATTCTGGCTTTCTTCGGAGCCAGAGTTGTAACCCGTCCTGTCACCGCCCTCTCCATCGCCGCCGCCCGGCTGGCCGGAGGCGACCTTTCCGCCCAGACCCCAGTGACCGGCAGGGACGAATTGGGACAACTTGCCGCCACATTTAACAAGATGGCCCCAAAACTGGCCGAACGGCTCCGGTTAAAGCAGGACATGCAGCTGGCCATGGAGGTTCAACAAAACCTCCTGCCCAAGGCCCCCCCGACTTTACCGGGTCTGGACATCGCCGGAGCCACGTTTTTTTGCGATGAGACCGGTGGCGACTATTTTGATTATCTCCAATTTACGCCCCAACCGGGGAACGGCTGTGACGTGGTCATCGGAGATGTGACCGGGCATGGCATCTCGGCAGCGCTTTTTATGGCCACGGGTCGGGCCCTGTTGCGCGGCGGCCTGGGAGGCGACCCCGATCCGGCGGCCCTGCTTACCCTGGTCAACGGGTTGTTATGCCGGGATACCCAGGAATCCGGCCGCTTTCTGACGCTTTTCTTTCTGCGGCTTCAGGAAAATGGCCTTGAACCGAATGGGCATCTGATCTGGTCACGGGCCGGGCATGATCCGGCCGTGCTCTACGATCCGGCAACCGATGCCTTCGAGGAACTGCTCGGGCCGGGGCTCCCGCTTGGCGTCCTGCCGGACTATGTCTATGAAGAGCAGTCCCGCCCCGGTCTGCTTCCGGGGCAGGTGCTGGCGCTTGGCACCGACGGCATCTGGGAAGCCCGAGATCCGGCGGGCGTCATGTACGGCAAGGAACGCTTTCGGGATGTGCTGCGCAAAAACGCGGGAGCCTCGGCCGAAGCCATCGTCGCCGCTGTCCATAAAGACGTCGTCGACTTCCAGGCCGAAGCCCCCTGTGATGACGACATCACCCTGGTTGTGGTCAAGGCGCTGCCGTTTTGAACCTTCAGGCCAACCAGGAAACGTTGGCCGGATTGCGGGGGGGCACCGAGGCATAGCGCACTCGGGGATAGCCCACCATGAGCCCGCCGTGAACTGTATGGCCCTCGGGTATGCCCAGGGTCTCCCGCAAGGGGGCACACCCTGCAATGGCAAAGGTCAACAGCCCGGCCCAGCAGGTCCCAAGGCCCCGCGACACGGCTGCAAGCTCAAAAAACGTCAGGGCAATGCCACAGTCGGCAGCTCCGAAGGGAGCGCTGGCCGGCGTATGGACCACAGCCAGAGCCGGCGCGTTACGAAGAAAATAATCCAGCCCCCGTTCCCACATGGATGAATACTTGGGGCGCTGGCCGTTGCCCGCAAACCACGTGGCGGTCATCCCGGCCAACTCCCGGACCTTGGCCGGCGCATCGACCAGAAGCCAGCTCACTTCCTGAACATTGGAAGCCGTTGGCGCATAGCGAGCCACATCGAGAATACCGGCCAGCACTTCCCGCGGAACGGGCCGATCGGCGTAGGCGCGAATCGATCGCCGGCCAAGCAACAGCCCGTCCACCACCTCCGACGACGGCCACGCCCGGACATTGGGCCGCACTGCACTGGGGTCAATCCGTGAATGGGTTAATGCGGCATGGGGGCACACCGCCACGCAATGCCCGCAGGCATTGCACACGGCAGGATCGACGGCAACGGGAGCGCCCTGCGCATCGACTTCCAGACATCCGCTCGGACAGACCAGGGCACAAAGCCCATCCTGTTTGCATCGTGCTGTATCCACCGTAATAAAATCCATAGCTTCCTCCTGTCCGAAAGAGAAACGCCACACTGGAGGCATCGCCTCGATCGGGCGCACCCAAAGGACCATCAAAGCCTATCGGAGGTCGGTGTTTTTGCAAGCAGGCACAGGAAAGTGGCGTGATACCCCACAGGGAACCGGGGCATAGAATATCTTGAAAAAACGTATTCGAAGATTCGCTGGCACCCTGCCCACGAGTTTTTTCTTGAGCCACCAGCCGGTTTGCCGTATTCTTTGAGGATGAAAGATTGCAGAGGCTCCATGCGGGCTCTCGTGGTGGATGACGATCCAGCCAGCCGGCATATCCTGGCCGCGCATCTCGACGGTCTGGCCGAGTGCACCATGTGCGCCTCGGGCATTCAGGCCGTGACGACCATCACCCAGGCCCTTGCGCAGGGCGTCTTCTTCGATGTGGTTTTTTTGGATATCATCATGCCCCATCTGGATGGGCATGAAACGCTGACCCGCATTCGCGAAGCTGAACAAGCCGCCGGCATCGCCCCTGAACGCCAGGTCCAAGTCATCATGGTCACCTCAATGGATGACGAGACCAACACAATGACAGCGCTCTTCGACGGGCAGGTGTCCGCCTATCTGACCAAGCCCTCCAATCGCCAGGAGCTCTTGGAAAAACTGACCATTCTGGGGTTGCTCTAGCCCCTGCCCCGTCCGTCGGCACCGCGTCCCCTCCCAAAGGGGAATCCACGACAATCCCCCTCGTGTGGCCTTTCTCGAAATTCAAGCAGCGCCTGACTGCGTCCACAGCACGGCGCTGTAGATTAAAAAAACAGCCTGTTTTCCTCTAACGCGCTTAGTCCTTGGGTTTTTCAATTTCGCCCAAGGGAACGCCCAGACGTGTTTCTACCAAAGCGCAGACCTTCTGATATTTCCCAAGCAGCGTCTCATAGCGGGTCAAGCGTGCAGTAAAGCTTGAGCCCTTGGCCGCCACGCGTTCCGCAAAAAGTTGCTTGGCAAAATCATAAAGCGCGGTATCCAGTGTATTGCGCGCGGCAATAAGCGCCCGCTCGTCTTCGTCGGCCCGTTGCGACACCGGACGCCGCAAGGCATTTTGGCGTTCATAGAGCAGGTCGCCAAGCCCCATAGCCTCGGCGAGCAATAACAAACTGGCATTAAAAGCCTCGGTCAGACCAAAAAAGAGAAAACGATCACGCAAGTTGCTTTTAGCCCGCTCCAATGCCGCGTCTGGTTCCACATCCGGATCAATGCCAGAAAGTACGCGGGTCATGAAATTCCCGCCCTTATACCGCAACAGCTTATGTTTGCTGGTCACGTATTCGGACAGCGTGATGTGTTGCTCGTTGAGCAACGCGTACAAATGATTGGCCGGCCATGTCCGCAGGAAAAAATATTCGGAGATTACCCGGGACACCGGTTCTCGCACAAAGGTAAAGGCCCGCACCGGAGCATCGTAAAACGTAAAACGATCATAATCGCTGAGCAGGATATGCCCCTGAATAAGCCGCAATCGGGCGAGAAAGGCGACATCAATGACGGCGTAACGCTGGAGTTCCTCACGGCTGTAGAGGGACAGCACGGTTTCCGGTGGGAAATGCCGTTCCAAGAGCCTATTCAGCGTGGTGCCGGCCGTACGGGGAATGTGGAGGAACAAAAAAGGCGGTTCACCGCTCATAGATCCGTCCTGGCCGTCAGGCAGCGCCTAGCGAGGTGAAAAAGCACGAAAATCCGCATCAAGTTCGGTCTGCCGGGCGACAAGCCCTTCCAGCACCGTCCGACGGGTGTCAATGTCGGCAAAAAACGGCTCAAAACGTTCGGCTAGCTCCCGAAAAATTCGGTCCACCCGGGCGGACAGCCGTTCATCAAGTTCCTTGCGCAACCGTTCCCCACCAGCTGCCAATCGTCGACGCATGGCAGCCAGTACCCGGGGACGCTGCCAGAAAAGCGCGCTGCCGGCCAAAAGCGCCCCGAGGGCCGCAATAACGCCCCCCGTCACATCGATCACCGCACTTTTGACGGCCACGGCAAAAATTGTTCCCAAAACCACCAGCGCCCCGCCAACCGTCGCCCGGGGATCCATGCCGGAGACACTTTTGGGATCAATCCCGGCCATGGGGCCGCCCTCGGCCAAAAGCGCCTCCACCCGGTCGGCCACCTCGGCCAGAACCCGATCGCGTTGGGCCGCCAGGGTATCCGTTGTCGATCCTGTTCCGGCCAGACGACGCAGGCGCAATTCATCGAGCAGCATCCGGGCGTACCCGCTGACGCTTTCAAAAATATGCAATGCCCCCTGCCGGGCGATGTCCTCCACCTCACGCTCCAGATTCCGGCCAAATACCTCGCCGAGCTCCCGCAACTTCGCCGCCGGCCCCGGTTCGGTCTTACGCCAAAATCCGGTCAGCGATCGCCCGATCATACCGCCAAAGGTCAGTTCCGCAGCGAAAGCCGTTTCGAACTCGGCAGACAAACGGGTATATGCCGCCTCGACCCGGGTGCGCAACACCTCGGCTTCGCGACCGGCCGCCTGCCGGGCTGCGTTCAGTCGGTGCCGGATACGGTCGGCCTCCGCCATATCCGTAGCCAGTTCCCGGGACTGAGCGGCCAGGGATTGACCGAAATCGTCCAATACACGCAAGGCAGAACGGCGCGTGGCGTCAAGCTTACCAGCGAAATGCCCCCCATTGGCCGTCATATCGCGAATATGCCGTCGCAAGGTGGCAATGCCGCCGGCTTCAGGGTCTTCCAGACTGGCGGTTGCGGAAATTAGAAAGAGGGTGGGATCGGCCAGACCGCGAGCAGCCGCCAATTCGCGCAGTCGGGTGGAATTGACTGCAATCTGCTCGGGACTGGCCAAATCGGCCTGGCTGAGGGCAAAAGCCACGTTGCGCCCCCAGGCGTCGGCGACCAGATCAAAAAAATCCCAGGCCGATCGAGAATACGGGTTCAGCGCGGAAAAAACGAACAGCACCAGATCCGCCCTGGGGATAAAATTTTCAGTGATTTCCTGATGCCGGTCGATAATGCTGTCCACGCCCGGCGTATCCACGATGGCCAATCCGTCAAGGATGGGGTTGTCTATAAAGACCTGCGTCAGCAGCGGTCCAGTCTCGATTGTGCCCGGCGTTTCCGATCGGGCGATGATGCGGATACGATCCGTACAGGGGTCCGGAGCCACATCGGTGACTGTGGCGCCAAGCAAGGCGTTTATCAGACTGCTTTTTCCGGTTTTGACCTCCCCCACCACGACAAACAAGAAAGGCTCGGACACATGGGCGCGCAGCTCCCCGGCGGTCCGGGCCAGATCGGTCCGACCGCATTGAGTCAATACCTCGGAGAGCCGGTCCAGATAGCCCGAAAGTTCAGTCCGGCGAGCCAAAAAATTTGTTTCCAGGAGGGACGGCGTCACACAATTTCCTTGAGGAGGTTAGCGGGGTAAAAAACAATCCAGGCCGAGACTTTTCATGTCCGCCTCTTGGCCCGCGCGGCTGTTTGTAGCCTTTTCCCGCCCGAGTTTGGCCGCGTGGCATTGCTCTTCCTCCCGCACCATGCCGGTTGCGGCAATGCGAAGGGAATTTCCCTCCGTGAACGCTCCATCCTCGCCTTCATAATGCATCAAAATCAGACTAACAGGTTGGCCGCTCGAAGTTTTAAGGCCCCATTTCCAGGTCCGTAAGGTGCCAAAGGCATTCCCACGCCATTCCTTGGGTTCTCCATAGCGTGCTTTGAGCGCCTCCATAATCCGATTAAAAAATGGCAACGAGTCATCAGCATAATTCATCTTGATACGTACGATGCGCCCCGGAGCGGCGCAGAGGCCAAACTCCACGTAACCACTGCGATAGCCGGGAACGGGGGCCACAGGTACAACGCCGAGATACGATTGGTGCAAGGCCCGGTCAGCGCCGTTTGTGACCAATTTGTCCGCCAGGGCGTCCACCGACAGCCCCAACCGTATTCCGGCCAATTCCATGGGCCCGTCGGCAGCGCGGCCCCCAGTCGCCGCGCCCAACAAGAACAGCCCGGCCATAGCCCAAAAAAATGTCGAGCGGACGACGATATGCATCCTCGTCATAGCGGCAAATCCTCTTCAGGACGGTTGGACAATGTTAGGAAAAATGCGCCAGAGCCTCCTCCTGGGTGGCGTAAATGGGAAAAATCTCAGTATATCCTGAAATTTCAAAAACTTCCTTCATATAGTCTTTAATAGAAGAAAGGACCAATTTACCCTGGATCTTTTTAAGCTGCTGCAAAGCCAATAACAAAACGCGCAATCCTGTGGAATTGATATAATCCACTTCTTTAAAATCCATGAGCACCTTTTTTTTACCCTGCCCGAGGATCTCCATGACCTTGTCTTCCAAGACCTTGGAAGTATTGCTATCCAATCGACCACCGAGTTCAAACACGGTGATTTCGCCGTTTTCCTTTTCCACGAGCTGCATATTGCCCCCCTTTTTGTTGTCTTAATCGATGTCTTTTTCGAGTATCAGTCTATTCGTATCGCCTACCCGCTCATACGCGACACGATCCATAATCGTTCGCACAAGATGAATACCAAGTCCGCCAATCTGGCGTTCGTCAACAGCAGCCTCAAGATCCGGCCTATGGGCAGAAAGAGGATCAAATGGTCGGGCGTCATCTTCCAGCACGAAGCGCAGCAAGGAGCCGTCCTGCCCCATGCCCACAAAGATGGAATGCTCGCCGTCTTCCGGATAGCCATAGGAAATAATATTGGTCAATAATTCGTCGAGAACCAGACGAATCTGAAAGCGCAGTTTTGGGGAAAGCCCATGGGCCTCGCCGAAAGCCTCCACCGTGTCTGCGAGACGGTCGAGTTCCAATAATCGGTTCTGGAGTCGCAAGGAAAAACCCGGCTGCATCCTGTCCTCGACGCGGGAAAGGCCACAAAGACCCCTTTGTTCCCGCGCGTGCTTGCCGAAGCGATCGGGACAAGCATCCCGGCCTGGCCCTGCCCGACGGCAACATAAAAAAAACGATCCTCTCACGCTGTGGCAAACGAGGCAGGATCAATGACCGCAAGTTTCCTGTTTTTTCTGTGTCTGTCAAGGCGAGCCGGGATACCCTGCCAACGGTTGCCAAGGGACGACGTCAGACGTAGAAGGCCCGGGCAAGGAGCAATACCGCCATGAAAGACTTAAACGACGCCCTGGCTGAAAATGAAGCCGACGCCACGAACGCCTTTCTCAAATCGCTGCCCGAACTGCGGCCCGGCCAATCCTTCCAGTTTTCCTGTCATCCGGAAGTGCCGTGCTTTAATGCCTGCTGCTCGGACCTCACCCTTATGCTGACCCCGTATGACGCCTTGCGTCTGCGTCGGGCGCTTCACATTGGCGCGACGGATTTCATTAACCACTTCGCCACGCGTTTTACCGCCCCGGATACGGGCTTTCCCATGTTGCACCTCAATATGCGCGATGAACGGGCGAAACGCTGCCCCTTCGTCTCGCCCGAAGGATGCAAGGTCTATGGCAACCGTCCTGGAGCCTGTCGCACCTATCCCTTGGGTCGGGCGACAAAACTCGACGAAGACGGCAATGTCGTAGAACAATTTTTCGTAGTGCGCGAACCCCACTGCCAAGGCTTCGAGGAAACAGCCACCTGGGACGCTGCCGGCTGGCTGGCGGATCAGGATCTGGCGGTCTACAACCAGTTCAACGACCGGTATATGCGGCTTATGGCCCTGACGCATGGGAAGGGCGTGGCTTTGACGCCCAAGCAGATCCAGATGGTTTGGCTGGCCCAATACCAACCGGATGCGTTTCAGGAATTTATTGGCAAAATGGGATTGTTTAACCTTGTCGAAATTGACGACGCCCGTCGGGAACGCGTCATGACCGATGAAGAAGCAACCTTGACCTTCGGCCTCGATTGGCTGGAACTGGCCTTTTTCGGCTTGCAGGACCATCTGCGTCGGAAACGCCATGCCGTTTGAGCATCAAAAAATCCTGCAGCGGGCCGCTCTTACAACCGCCCTGTCCCGTCTTCGCGCGGGCAAAATCGTGGTGTTTACCAACGGCTGCTTCGACTTGCTCCACGCCGGCCACGCGGATCTGCTAGCCCGGGCCCGGGCCTTGGGAGATCTGCTTGTGGTCGGCGTCAACGATGACGCCTCCGTATCCCGGCTCAAGGGACCAACCCGCCCCGTGACGCCCTTGGTCGAACGCGCCTTTCTTCTGGCAAACCTTTCCTGTGTGGATTTCGTATCGCCCTTTGCCGAAGACACGCCCATGGCGCTCATCTCAGCCATTCTGCCGGATATTCTGGTCAAAGGCGGCGATTGGCCCGTTTCGGCCATTGTCGGCGGCGACGTTGTCCTGGCCCGGGGGGGACACGTAAAAAGTCTGCCGCTGCTGCCGGGACTTTCCACGACCGGCATCATCGCCCGCATCCTGTCTCTCGACTCCCCGCACTGAGACGGAAGGAAACCGCCCTACGGCAGTCCCCATCCTTTCATGCGTTCCTGGTAGTCCTTTTCGGAAAGCACGGCCAAAAGTGGCATCGCCGCCGGATGCAACCAAGCGACCAACGCGCCAGCCATTTCTTCGGGGAGGCCGATGCTGCCCCCTGTCGGCGCGCCGCCAGCCGCACGGACATTGATAAAAAGACAAACGCCGGCGTCAGGGTCGGAAGGCTCTTGGTTATGGCCTATGACCACGCCCCAAACATTGGCCTTGTCATCGCGGACCATACGCTCCTGACGCCCCCCCGTTGTCGGGCGCTGCTGCGGGCCGACCACCCGACCCAAAAGCGGCGATCCAGGCTCTGTGATGCACACCGTCCGATCTGTCACGGCGACATAGGGCAGCTGCACGCCGGCCGCCGTGGCCGACTGCGGGGTCGCAGAACCAAAGGCTACGGGCAGAGGGAAAAGTCCAGCCGGCGTGCGCCCATCGCCCTGCCGTTTGGCCGGCCCGGCCAGAGGCTGCCCCACTTCCAGTCCGCGTCCGACGGCCAGCCCCTTACGCCCCAGGGCACAGGGCATCGGAGTTCCCGCCTCGCGCCAGGGAGCTTTGTCCCCATCCCGTTCAAAACGACGAACCAGACCTTGCGTCGCCCCCATATCCCGGGCCGTCACCACGACCAGTTGCCGGCACCCGGCAACCGGGAAACCAGAAACAACGCCTGCGGCCGGATTGTCGCCTTTTTTGACTCCAGCCACAAAGCCTGGAGCCGCCCCTTGGTTTATAGCCGTCGCCGCCGTCTGCGTTTCTTTCGTGTCAGGATGCAGCGGCGTTTTAGCCGCACTGGCAGCGTTTTTTTTCCCAGATTGCCCTTCCCGGGCAGCAACGGCGTCCAGATCCGCCGTCAATCCCTGACGGTAATCCGGGGACAAAATCGCTGCGCCACCCGTTCCCTGACCGTGGACATCCTCAGGGCGCAAGACTGGCGTTTTGCCCTTGATGGCATCGTCGGCGTCCGGATCTGTATCATTGGCGCACCCGACGATCGACAAAGCCCAAAGGATCGCCAGAAAAAAAAGGAACAGTCGCCGAAGCCCGCGCCACCGACTCCATCGGAGAGTGTTCATCGTCATACGTCTTCAACGGCCGTATCGGTCGGTTGGACGGTTTGTGCGGCCGCATCCTCGGTCTGGGCCGATTTCTGTCGCTTGGAACGCCGCCCTCCTTGCAGGATACCAGCCAGTTTTTCGGCGGCTTTTTCGGTTTCTTCGGCCTTACCTAAAAAATGCATTTCCCCACGTGGCGAGATCCAATGCCAACCAGCAGGTTTGACCAACTCGGTTGCGCCATGTTTTTGAAGAAATTCCAAAGCCTTGACAATTTCGAGTTCCTGGGCGCACGTCCCAAGCAGGGCCTCGGTTTCAAAAGAAGTCGATGCGTTGCGAAAAATTTCGAACGCACCATGAATCACGTCAAAAAGGGAATAATCCCCTTTTTTGCGCCGGCCCGATAAAATTGACTCCAACGTGGTCAAATCGCCATGTAAGGCCTTTATTTCCTTTAAGGCCGCATCCCGGGCCAAATCCCGTCGTTCTTCCAATATCTTGCCAACGACGGCAGCTGTCGCACGCTTTGGGGGCATGGCTTCCTCACTCGTTTTTCGTACCCTATGGTCAAATCTCTAAAAAGTGGAGCCCTAAGACACCGGATACGTAAAAATGAAGCATCGATTATGCTGCGCGCCAACAGCAGGATCGTTCCCAGTCTTGCGGAAAATCATCTTTTATACCCGGAGCAGTGTAACGAAATCAGATAATTTGCCGATAAGAGGTTCTTAAGGGGAAAAAAATCACCTTTAGGGGCGGCAAATCCTTCCAAAAGGCATAACAACCATGAAAATTGCCACAAACTCGTTGTCATTTTTACAAATATCGTATAAAGTAGCCTTATATAATCTTCTATAAACAGAAGCAAGCCAACCACGGGCAAGCAAAGGGGAGCAACAATGGCCACAGACGCCCAATCGGGCAGCCAACGGTTTCTCACCATGACTCTTGGGGACGAACTTTTCGCCATCGATATTTTCTCGGTCCGTGAAATCCTCGACTACACGGACATCACGCGTATCCCACAAACGCCGGAATGCATGCGCGGCGTGGTTAACGTACGCGGCAGCGCCGTCCCGGTCATCGACCTGCGGATGAAGTTCGGATTAGGCCGGGTGGAGCGGACGCTCAATACGCGCATTGTCATTGTGGAAATTAAAAAAGAAGAAACGATTGCAGTCATGGGCGCCCTGGCCGACTCGGTCAAGGAAGTACTTGAGCTTGAAACAGATCGTATTGATCCCCCCCCCCGCATGGGAGCAGCCGTCCGTGCCGATTTCATCCGGGGCATTGGCAAACATGGGGATCGTTTTCTCCTGGTGCTTGATGTGGACAAGGTTTTTTCCAGCGAAGAACTTCAGGATCTTTCCCATCTTGCCAACGGCGAAATCACAGGAAGCACTGACCAGGAACCGAAAGAAAAGGACGAAGTCCAACCGCACTAACCTTTAGAGAAAGGCACAAATCAATCCCAACAACGTTGCCAGTGTGATCTCTCCAAGGCGTTGTTCCTGGCAAAAACGGAAGTCGCAGTACCCCAAAACGAAATCGGAAGTGGAGCATGTTTAAGAATCGCGGTCTCGCCTTCAAGCTCGGCGTGGGATTTGGCCTTATCATCCTGTTTGTCCTTACTGTCGGAGTTGTCGGCTATCTGGGATTAGGCGGTCTGGTGGAACGGGCCGACAAGATGGATGCCTTTAATGATATCAGCGATTGCGTGACAACCGCCAGACGTCATTTGCTCCAATATTCAAATACGAAGGATCAAGTCCGCCTGGAGGGATTCCGAAAACAGGTGACACTTGGCAAAGAAAAAACCCAGGAACTCAAAACGCGATTGGCTGATCCCCGCAATCGCGAACGCATGGACAACCTGTTAGCCACCCTTGGTAGTTATGAAAACGGGCTGGCAAAATTCCTTGAAAGTGAAAAGCTGCGGCAAGATACGCGTAAGGCCCTGGGAGAAGCCGCTACAACAGTTCAAAAAGAGGCTGAGGAACTTGTTAAACATCAAAATGACGCTTTGGAAAAAAATACCAACACCACTGCTGACACTATTGGCAAGGCCGTCAGTCTACGACAGAGAGAATCAGACCTACTCGACAAATTTCTTCTCTCACGAATAGAAGTCATCTATTATCTTTGGCTCTCCGACAAGACGCGCATTGAAAATGCCCGCAGCATTCTGGGAAGTCTGCTGGCCTCGGCCCGGGAATTACAGCCTTTGTTGTCGTCCACGGAGGAACGCAGTCTCTTGACGGATATGGTCTCTAAGATAGAAATCTATAAAAATCGTATTGATGACTTTGTCCAGGCCGATGAATCCCAGATGGCCGCTTATAAGGAAATGAGCGTTTTCGCGGACAAGGCCGAACAGATTGCCAGTGAGGCCGTGGACAGTCAAAAAGCCAGTATGGCCAAAGAAAACCATACCGCCAACCTCATCAACATTTCTGCAGCGCTCGCAGCGGTCATACTCGGCCTGTTGTTCGCCATCCTCATCACCCGCTCCATCCTGCACGGCATTAAAAACGCCATTACCGTGGCCCAGGCCGTTTCCCATGGCGATCTCGACGTGGCCGTCAATATCACAAGCCGGGACGAGATCGGCACACTGCTTGTCGCCATGGAACGCATGATCGAGGCAGAACGGATGGCTGCCGGTATTGCCACCAAACTGGCCGAAGGGGATCTGACCGTGAATGTCACGGCCCGTTCCGAAAAAGATGTGATGCTGCACAGCATGGCCGAAATGATCGAGCGGCTGCGCGATGTGGTGGGGGAAGTCCAATCTGGGGCGGAAAATGTGGCTTCGGGCAGCGAGCAAATGAGCGCTTCGGCAGAGTCCCTGTCTCAGGGAGCCACGGAACAGGCTTCCGCCGTGGAAGAATCATCCTCGGCCATGGAAGAAATGGCCTCCAGCATCAGCCAGAATGCCGACAACTCCAGCCAAACCGAATCCATCGCCGTCAAGGCGGCCAATGATGCGCGTGAATCCGGGCAGGCCGTGGCTCAGGCCGTGGCGGCCATGAAGGATATTGCCGGCAAGATCTCCATTATCGAGGAGATTGCCCGACAGACCGATCTGTTAGCATTAAATGCCGCAGTAGAAGCGGCCCGGGCCGGCGAACATGGACGCGGCTTCGCCGTCGTCGCTTCCGAAGTTCGAAAACTGGCGGAGCGCAGTCAGGCCGCGGCTTCAGAAATCACCCAACTGTCCCGCTCCTCCACCAGCGTGGCCGAACGGGCCGGTGAACAGCTCGGCAAACTTGTGCCGGATATCCAGCGCACGGCCGATCTGGTCCAGGAGATCAACGCCGCCAGTCAGGAGCAGTCCACAGGGGCCTCCCAGGTCAACAAAGCACTCCAACAGCTCGACCAGGTGATCCAACAAAATGCTTCGGCCTCCGAAGAATTAGCCTCCACATCCGAGCAGCTCTCGGCCCAGGCGGAACAATTACAGGCGAGCATCAGCTTTTTCCGACTGGATAACTCGACCACCCGCCCCAAAGCCATTGCACCGACTCCCCACAAGAACAAAATTCCCGCACGTCGCGCCAGCGTCAAGCCAGCAGGGGGCGAATCTTCCATAAAAGCCAAAAAGGCTGTCGCTCTCGATCTTGAAGACAGCGATGACAGTTTTGAACGATTTTAACCCGATTTCGACCAAGCGCCCGCGAAGTCTCCTCGTGGCATGATGGAGAAAAACGATGCATGATGTTGAACCCTCCATCAGTGTCTACGTGGAAGAAACCCGGGAATTGCTCAGCGAATTGGAACGCGGCCTGCTCGAATTGGAAAAGACCCCTGCCGATATGGACCGGGTGGACGCCTGCTTCCGGGCCATGCACACCATAAAAGGCGGCGGAGCCATGTTCGGCTTCGAAGAGATTTCCCGTTTTACCCATAACGTGGAAACCATCTTCGACCGGGTACGGGCAGGCGATCTGCCCGTCACCAAGGAACTGCTAACCCTGACGTTTGCGGCCAAGGACCATATTCTGGCCTTGCTCGAGGTTCCGGGGCAGGCGTCGCCGGAATTGCGGGCTGCGTCGGAAGCCTTGCTGGAAGCCTTCGCAGCCTTTATGCCTGTCGATGCCGCCCATACGCCCCCACCCGGACCACCCGACGCGGCCCCCGCAGGCGATGCCTGTACCGCTCAACAAGCCGGTCCTCCGGGGATCTACTGGATTCGGTTCCGACCTTCTTCGCGCATCCTGCACTCAGGCAACGATCCGGTCCGGCTACTGGCCGACATGGACACGCTGGGTTTGATGCGGGTGCTACGCCAGGGGGTCGTCCCCGATCTCGACGACCCGGCCTTTCAACCCGAGGAAAGCTACTGCGTTTTCGACATCCTTATCCGGACCCCTTGCGGCCTCAATAGTCTCAGCGATGTGTTCATTTTCGTCGAGAGCGAATCCGACATTGTCATTGAACGCATTCATGAGGGTCCCCTTCGCGGTGGGGATCTGGATGACCTGTTGCGACCCCTTGTCGGCTTGGACGCGGCACCTCCCGAAATTATTCAGGAAACCCTCTCCGGGGCTCTTAACGCCAAGCTCAATGTCATCAGCGCAGCCAAGGCCCGCAATCAAGCCAAACAACGTCTTGCCACTGACGCGGCCAAACCACGATCAACCGCGGCCTCCGCTTCCTCTACGACGTTGCGTGTCGATGCCGCACGTCTGGACAGCGTCATCAGCATGGTCGGTGAACTGGTCATCCTGCAATCCCGACTGCGCCAAGCCGTTCGGGCTCGGGATTTCGAAGCCGCTGCCGCCGTGGATGAAGACCTGGAGCGACTGACCGACACCATCCGCGACGTGGCCCTTGGCCTGCGCATGTTGCCTATTGGAACGGTCTTTAGCCAATTTACCCGCCTGCTTCGCGATCTTTCTTCCTCGCTTGGCAAAGAGGTCGACTTCGAAACCCGCGGCGGGGACACCGAACTCGATAAAACCGTGATTGATCGGATGAAAGATCCGCTCATCCACCTGTTGCGAAACAGCCTTGACCACGGAGTGGAAGCTCCGGAGGCCCGCAAGGAAGCCGGAAAATCCCCTCGCGGCCATATTACCCTTGCCGCCAGCCACTCCGGCGGCAATGTGGTGATCAGCATCACCGACGATGGTCGGGGCATTGATCCCGTAGCCGTACGTCGCAAGGCCATCGAACGGGGCCTTATGGCTCCGGATGTGGAGCCTTCGGAACAAGAACTGTTTAATTGCATCTTTCTTCCTGGTTTTTCCACGGCCTCACAAATTTCCGATATCTCCGGGCGCGGTGTCGGCATGGATGTCGTCAAAAGCAACATTGAAGCCCTGCGCGGCACGGTGGAAGTGGAAAGTATTTTTGGCAAAGGCACCACCGTCACCATCAGACTGCCGCTGACCCTCGCCATCATTGATGGGTTCAATGTCCAGGTCGGGAAAGATTCCTTCATTGTCCCTCTGGTCAACCTCCGCGGTTTCCAGGAACGGTTTGTGACCGGCGATGTCCGCACGGTCGAAACCCTGGAGCGGATGGGAGACCTTATCCCCGTGGTCAGTCTGCGCAGCCTGTTTGCCGTACCCGGAGCGCAACCGGAGTATGAACGGGTCGTCATCACCGAGGTTGAGGGAGAAATAGTAGGATTTTGCGTGGACAAGGTAGTCGGACGGCAGCAAGCTGTGATAAAAAGTCTGAACGATTGTTACCGTCACCTGAAATGGATCTCCGGCACGACCATCAATGGAGACGGAAGTATTTCCTTAATTCTCGACGTACCGCAGCTCATTCGGTTTGTACGAGGCCAGGAAGAGACCCGCTTGCATGGAACGCAAGCCTTCCGTACACTGGCGTAATGATTTGCGAAGGGAGGAAAGGAGCCGTGAAACTATGGAACTGACTCAATACGAGGACGGCAACGGCATGGTGCTGGGCATTTCCGGGAAGTGCACTGTGGAAAACGCCGTCGAGCTTCGGGACGCCCTGCTCGCCGTTGTGAGCATGGGTAAGCCGATTGCCCTTGATGTTTCCGACGTTCAAGAAGCTGATGTCACGTTTCTCCAACTCCTTTTGTCAACTGCCTTGACCTTGGAGCGAAGCGGCAGGAAACTCGAACGGCATGGGCAGATCGCCCAGGCGGCTGTTAACGCCGCCCGCGTCTCCGGCTTTGCCCAAACGCCCCAACTCACAACCTTCTTCTCCGATGAGGGACGCAATGGCTAAACGAATCATGACCGTGGACGACTCTGCCAGCGTCAGGCAGATGGTGGCCTTCACACTCAAAAAAGAAGGGTACGACGTCATTGAGGCCTCCGACGGCCAGGACGCCCTGTCCAAACTTTCAGGGACCGTGGACATGGTCATCACCGACCTCAATATGCCCAATCTCGACGGCATCGGCCTCATCAAGGGAATTCGAGCCCAGGCCGCCTATAAATTCATCCCCATTGTCATGCTGACAACCGAATCGCAGGCTGGAAAAAAAGCCGAAGGGAAGACCGCCGGGGCGACAGGTTGGATTGTCAAACCCTTTACGCCGGACCAACTTGTGGCCGTAGTGAAAAAGGTGCTGCGATAATTCGTCCCCTTCTCCTCCTCCATTAAAAAACCGGCCCCGGCTCCTTTCAGCCCGTGGGCCGTTTTTTTATCCCTGCCCATCAAGCCCCCGTCTGACTGCGTTTGTATAAAACAGCGCGCACAAAAAAAGTCCGGCCGCCACAGCGACCGGACTTTTTGACATCCCGTTCTCGGGTTTGCCTAATTCTTATTGAGTGCCTTTTCCTGAGGGAAAATGGGCAGATATCGATACGACAGGCTCATGATGATAAAACCATAGGCAATGACCATAAGCGAAGTCGCCCATTCAGCCCAGTTGGGGCCGTACACTTCCCACTTGGTAAACGGCAACACCGGCTGGGCCAAAGCCTGGACAGTGAAGACGTAGCGGTTGATAACGACACCCGCACAGGCCAGAAAAGCGCCGGCATACATAAAAAACGGCTTTTTCCGCAACGGGGTCAACAAGCAGATGACCGGCACGGGCAGGCACAACACCAACTCCGTGAAGAACAGCCAACGACCGTAGACCAGTTCATAAAACATCTGATCAAAGGTCAAGCCGGCGCGGGGCAGGATATTGTTGATCCAGGCCCAGGTATCAAGATACTTGAAGATCGTGTAAATCAGCAACATAGTGCCGCCGATTTTGCACATCAGGGATTTGATCCGATAGGTGGTCAACTTGCGACCGGTCGTCTTTTCCATGAAGCCGCAAATCAACACTGTCATGCACGGCCCGGAAGCAATGGCGGACAGGACGAAGAGGAAAAACGTCCAGGGCCAGATGAAAAAGCCGTCACGATAGGCATACGGACGAGCAAACATAACACCGTACATACCACCAAGAGAGCCCTGGTGGAATGTGGACAAAAACGCGCCGATACCGGCAAAAAGCGGCATGACGACGTGCATCTGATGCGCCAGATTGTGCAGGAACGGAATCTTGTTGATCTGCTTCTGCTCGAGAATCAGCGGCACATATTCAATGATGAGCACCATCAAATAACAGGTGATGCAGAAGATAACTTCCGTCAACATGGAGTGAACATTGGGGTGCCAATATCCAAACCATGAACGAATGGGCTGGCCAACATCCAGAGACAGGATGAGCATAGCGCCGGAGTAGCAGATAAAACCCTTGATGACCGTCAGGTTGATGATGTTTTTCAACTCATCAATACGGATGATGTACCGCAGAAGCCCTGTAAAAAAGGCTCCGGCCCCCAAGGCAATGACGGCCAAGTCGAAGGTAATCCACAGGCCGAACCCGAAGTAATTGTCGAGACCGGTGACGCCAAGGCCATAATAAAAACAGACCAGCATGGCAATCAAGCCATACAGGGCGACCGCGCCAAGGCCTCCCAACCATCCCATGAACTTGCCGAGGGCACAGCGCTCAACGCCCTCGGGATACCACGTTTTTTCGATTTCGATGAAGCTCATTGCATCCCCCCGGGATTACTCACTTTTAAGGTAGTTGTCGCCGAGCTTGCGCACCCATTCCCGCCGGCTGATGTAATAGACCTGGGTGTTGGTGCCCAGGCGTTCAAGCAGCCGGAAGGCGTTGGGGCTTTTAATAAGCTCATGCACCTTGTGCTTGGGGTTCTTGAGGTCCCCGAAGGAGAGGGCCCCGGAGGGGCAATTCTGGGCGCAGGCGGTGACATAAGCCCCGTCTTCGAGGTTGTCGGGGTCTTTACCGGAAGCCCTGGCGGCATCCTTGGCCAGATTCCAGCGATGGTGGCAAAAAGAGCACTTTTCCACCACGCCGCGGGGACGCACGGAGGTCAGGGGCGACAGGGTCTTTTCCATGCCTTCGGGCCAAACCGGATCGTACCAACCGAAGTACCGGACATGGTAGGGACAAGCCGCCACACAGTACCGGCATCCGATGCAACGAGGATACACCTGGCTAACGATGCCGCCGTCCTCGTTTTTATCCGTGGCCACAACCGGGCAGACGGACACGCAGGGCGGATTGCCACACTGCTGACAGGGACGGGGCAAATAGGCGATATCGTGATTCGGAAAGGCCTTGTCGTTGGTCAGCTCATACACCAGCATCCACGAGGTGGAACGAAGCTTGTTCGACGCTTCAGGCTGGGGATTGATATTATTTTCCGTCTGGCAGGAGGCCATACAGGCCCCGCAACCGGTGCATTTGTCAATGTCGATCACCATACCCCAGGTGATCGGGAATTCCTTGCTATGTCCGGACATGTCGGCTTCCCTTTACTGGTGTTAGGCGATTTTGACTTCCGAGGCGGTCCACACAGACATGCCGGAGCCCGGTTCCTCGGCCAAAGCCATCAGGGACAGATAATTGGCCCCTTTGTCCTTGCTGAAGAGATCAAAGGCAGTGTGGCCAAAGCCCAGAGGGGCTGAAACCACGCCGGTCATGACGCTTTCGAAGATGTGCACTTTGGCCTTGCAGTCAACGCCCGCGCCGCTGAGCTTCACCGTGGCGCCTTTTTTGAGTCCAAGCGCTTTGGCCGTCTCGGAATTGAGGCGCACAAATGTGGTTTCTGCAACCAATTCCGTCTCAGGCACCGTGGTGAGATCCTGACAAGGAATACCCGTCATCGGCGTTCCGGTGCGCAACTGGGCGTACGGAACCAGGGTGACAACGGAAGACGGAACCTTGGCGGGCTTGACGGCCTTGGCCAAAAGCTCCGGAGCGAATCCCATGCCATTCTGGGTGACCGGTCCGACCATGGTCCAGGCGTAGCCGGACTCAAGGACCTTCCAAAGATCGGCTCCGACCATCGCAGGCGCAGGCTTTCCAGCGGCCACCTGCCAGGGCATGATACCCTTGGCGATAAATCCGCCCGAGGCCTTGCCCAGAGTGACAACTTTTTCCTTAAGCACCTGCAGGAAAGAGTCGAACTTGAGATCAACGCTCAACTTCTTGGCCAGGGTCAGGATCACATCGGCCGAGGTTTTCGTATCATAAACCGGCTTTTGGATGGGCCGCACCAAGCTATACAGGCAAAAGCCCGAGCCATAGGGCGTCGCCACGTCGTCGTAGCGTTCCAAAGGCAGGGAGTTGGGCAGAATCAGGTCGCACATGGCCGCCGTCTCGTCCATGAACGAGGCAAAGCTGACCTTGAACGGGATCTTTTCCAAGGCCTTGGCCATAGTAGCCGTTTCCGGCAGGCCATAGGCAGGATTGGCGTCATAAACCAGCAAGGCCTTGGGAGCCGGCGTATGCCCTGTGGCCACGCCTTTCAGGAAGGCCGGCAAATCGCCGTCCAACATGGCCGCCCTGGACAATGCGCCAGGAACCACCGTGGCCAGTTCCGGCAGAGCGTACACACCGCCGGGACGATTGAGGCGACCAAGCAGCAGGTTGAGGGACATACCGGCGATAAAGGGCCCAGCGCCGAGTCCCTGACCAAACGGGGAGCCAGCCACCACCAGGGGGGCCTTGGCGGAGGCAAGAGCCTTGGCCACGCCAGCCAAAACTTCAGGCGCAATGCCTGTAGCGCGCTTGACGTCTTCGGGTCCGAAACCGCCATTGACCACGGCTTTGAACGTGTCGAATCCCGGCGCCGTGCTCGTCGCGCCGCCTTTCAACAGGTGCCAGGCAATGCCAAGAGCCACCACGCCGAGATCCGTGGCTGTAGCCGGAATCCACTGGTCGCAGACGGCGGCCGTGTTATTGCGGGTGGGGCCAACGTAGATATAATTGGAAGCAGGCTTGGCTCCGACCGGACGCTTAGCCCCAAAGGCTTTGCGGTTACGGGTGGAGGTGCCCCAGGTCTCGAAGATATCCGCCCCAAGGACCAGCACCGTATCGGCATTTTCGAAGTCGTATCCGGCCTGTCCCTGAGCGCCCATGAGCTTCATGGCCTTGGCGGCCGTCGTGGCCTCGGAAGGCATCATGAAATAACCGACGGAGCCAAGCTTGCCGACGAAGGCCGAAAGGACTTCGTTGACAGTGCCCGTGCCGTCGCCCGAGACGCAGGCCACGGAGCCCTTGGCTGCACCGAGCTTGTCGGCCATCTCCAAGAGAGCCTGTTCCCAGGTGATCGGGCTGAAGGTCTTCCCCGACTTTTTCAGAGGCGATTTGATGCGGGCCGGGCTATAAAGCATATAGACTTCGGAGCGGGCCAACGCGGAAACGCCCCCCTGGGACAGGGGATGTTCGGGGTTGCCACCAGCCGTGACCGGATTCCCCGCCACACGCATGATTTTCAGGCCCTCGCCGGCAGGGCACAGCTTGCTGCTGGTGGTTACATAGTCGATCTGTCCCTTCGGGACTTTGGGAATCCACGACCAGTTCTGCGTCCAGATGGCTGCATCATCTATCAATTTCCACGGAATGGGGGTGAACATGGTGCCCACGGCGCCACCCGCCACAAGCCCGAGGAAAGCTCTGCGATCAAGTCCCATTTCTCCCCCCTTATTTATGACAGACGTAGCAGGCGTTGCTGGTGCCCATCGAGGCGTGGCAGCGTTCGCATTCCCACATCTTCATCGTGTCTTTGCTGTAGCCGCTCAACCGATTTTCATGGTACGCCGGCGGATTGTCCATCTTGGCCACATCGAGATGGCACTTGGTGCACTCGAAGCCTTTGTGGGCGGCGTGGGAGAAAAATACGTTGTCGGGCTGATACTGATACACAAGCCAGGGGATCTGGACGCCAGTTTTGGCGTATTCCTTAACGAACTTGTCAATCTCCTTGCCGTTTGGCGAAGCATCCCCGGTCTCTTCGCCATGACACTCGGCACAGGATTCGGTCGTGGGCAGGCCCGAAAAACGACCGTCCGGACCCAGATGATGGCATTGCTCGCAGTCAATACCAAGCTGCGAGTGAATTGTGTGACTAAAACGAATGGGTTGTGTCTTTTGGCTGTACAGCAGCTTCGGAAAGATAACCCATCCAACCACGAGGACGCCGACGAAGCCGATCAGGGCGCACAGCACCATGCCGCCAACGCCGCCGGCCGAATTCGATCTGTTCTCCTCCATACTTCCCCTGCCCATGCCGTTGCTGGTTTTACGCCGCGCGCGAAGACACGCGACGTCCGCCTTCCCTCGCGGGCCAGGCGGAAGAAAAGAAACGCGTTACCGCGTCACGACCCCCTCTGGGGGTTGTTCCCTCTCCCCGGCGCAGATTGTCGCACCGCGCTTTTTATCCAGTCGACAACTGCTGTGTCAAGGTCTAATGAAAAAATTCACGAATCCTTGGAGACTTGCTATCGCCCCCAACATGGCGCACCGCTATTTCGAATTGCCCATACCGCGTCCATACACATCATCAAAGCGCACAATATCGTCCTCTTCAAGATATACGCCTGACTGGATTTCAATAATTTCCACGGGTAGCTTGCCCGGATTGGACAAACGGTGCACGGTCCCCTTCGGGATATCAACAGATTGATTTTCCGTCAAAAGTCGTTCGGTATCGCCCATCTGGACCAACGCCGTCCCCGACACCACTACCCAATGTTCGGCCCGATGGTGATGCATTTGCAGGGACAGCCGGCCAGCCGGCGGCACCTCGATACGCTTGATCTTATAGCCCGGACCTTCTTCAAGCACTGTATAACTGCCCCAAGGGCGACGCACGGTGACATGGGCCTCAACCAATTTGCTGCCCTGCTCTTTCAGGGCACCGACCACATCCTTGACCCGTTGCGCCTCGGACACCGGACAAACCAGGGTAGCGTCGCGGGTCTGGATGACGATCATATCCTTGACGCCGGCCGCCGCCAAAGTGCTGCCTTGTGAAAAGAAGAGAGAACCCGAGCAATCCAAAGCCAGCACATTGCCATTGACGACACAGCCTGCCGCGTCTTTTTTCCCCAACCGATACAGGGCCTCCCAACTGCCGAGATCATCCCAATCGAAACCGGTTTCCACCATGGCAATGCGGTCCATTTTCTCGACTACGCCATAATCTACGGACACGTTGGGAATCCCGGCATAGCCATCGACCAGGGGGCGCTTTGCCCGGTCTGTCCACCATGCGTACAGCTCGGGCGCATGACGGGCAACAGCATCAAGCAGCACATCGGCCCGAAAGACGAACATGCCACTGTTCCAATAATATGCGCCGCTCGACAGCAACGATTCCGCCGTTGGCCGGTCCGGTTTCTCGGTGAAGCCCAAAACCGTAAAAGCCCGCTCACCAAGAGCTTCACCCCGATGGATATATCCAAAACCGGTTTCCGGACTCTGCGGCAAGATGCCAAAGGTGACGAAGTACCCCTGGGCGGCCAGGGGTACGGCTCGTTCCATGGCTTCCTGCCAAGCCACATTATCCACAATCCGGTGGTCGGCCGGAAAGACCCCGACAATCGCCCGGGGATCCTTTGCAACCACGGCATCCAGGCCAAGAAGGATGGCGGGCAGGGTATTTTTCCCCATGGGTTCGGCCAAAACGCCTGTCTCCATCTGAGGCAGGATATCTTTGACCTGGGCTCGAACCTCAAAAACGTGCTCTTCGTTGGTGACCACAAAAATCCGCGACGGATCGAAAACCTCGGCCACACGCCGCGCGGTGGTTTGCAGCAGGGTTTCCTTCTCCCCGCCAAAAGCAAGCAGTTGTTTGGGCAGCAGGGTCCGGGAGAGCGGCCACAGCCGGGTTCCCGAACCGCCGGCCAAAATCAGGGCGAAACAGGCTCCCGCCTTGGCAGGACATTCTGTCGTGGTCATAGGTTCACCGTGGTTCACCAGACGATTTTTAGGAAGCGTATGTGAAAGGGGAACCGGCACTGGCCAGCGTCGGTTGGACTTTATCTTTTTCCGACAGCATGGGCGTAACGACCGGCCATGCAATGCCGATTTCAGGGTCGTTCCAGGCAATGCCAGCATCCAACGCGGGCGTATACGGTGCATCAACCTTATACATAAACTCAGCATTCTCGGTCAGCGTCACGTAGCCGTGGGCAAACCCGCGCGGGATCATCAGCCGTAAAAAATTATCCGCCGTCAGTTCAACGCCATACCATTTTTTGTATGTTGGGGAACCGAGCCGCAAATCAACGGCCACATCGAAAACAGCCCCGCGAATGACCCACACAAGCTTGGCCTGGGTGGCCGGCGGACGCTGAAAATGCAACCCACGCAGCACGCCTTTGGGGCCGGAACGGGCATGGTTGTCCTGGACAAAATCATATTCAAGACCAGCCGCAGCAAAGGCTTGCCGGCTATGAGTTTCCAGAAAAAAACCGCGGTTGTCCCCAAAAACCTTGGGCTTTATGACAACCAGCCCCGGAATACCGGTTTGCGACACCTCCACGAGAAACCTCCTTTCGCTTGCACACCAACTATGCCATTACACAAAGGAACCGCTGCCGTGCCTACTCCATTTCAGTAATACGGACAACAGCTATCCACGACTCGGAAAAACGTTTTTTGCGCGAGCAGGTCGTACAGGTTATTTCCGTCGTTCTCTGCCCTGGGTCGGACCGCCCTGAGGCCGTTTTGCGCCACCCGGTCGGCGTGGCTTCCCGGAACGCTCAGGTTTCCCGTCGTGACGATCCGCCCCTGAACGTTCAGGCTTATTGCTCCGTCGATCCGAACCCGAATGATCGGATTTATTGTTGCGCCGATCCGAACCGGACCGGTCAGATCGGCTGTCGTGACGATCCGACCCGGAACGTCCAGGCTTATCGCTCCGCCGATCCGAACTTGAATGCCCAGACTTGCCACTGCGTCGATCCGATCCCGAACGCGCAGGCTTCCTGCCGCGACGGTCCGAACCGGCATGATCGGCATCATTGTCACGACGATCCGACCCGGCCGCTTTGGCCGGAACCCGGGACTGTTTCTCTGTTGTGGGAGCAGTCGAAGGACGCCGATCCCGCGTCACAGCCCCTCTGGCCGGAATATTTTCCTCATCAGGGGAGAATGAAGAGCCTTCCTGGGGGGCATTTAAAAACACCCGGGGAGCGCCGCTTTTCACGTCACAGGAAGCATCCAGCGATACCCTCACGCCGAGCAAATCGCCCGGACGCGGCGGACGACGGTTCGGAGCCACCAAAACAACCAACCCCTTGGCCGTACAACCATACACAGCCGATCCTGCCACATCAGACAGGGAAAAGGCCCCGGAAACCACCCGGACGGCATCCTCCGCAACCGGAATAACGGCCTTTCTGGCCATCAAGAAGGCAAGGCTCAACCGTTCTTTGCCCAGTCCGGCCCGCTCGGACACGGCAGCCAGCCACTTTGGGGCTCCCTCAAGCGACATGGTGAAGTGGCACCAGGCCCGCGTCCGCCCCTCGGCCAGCGGGCAGTCCTGGCCATGCGGACACGGCGCGGCAATCGCCAAATCCATCTCGAGAAACGCCTCGCGCATTCCGTGCAGACACCGCCACCCAAGACGCGTGCCCGGCTCAATGACCAACACCCGGCCGCCCGGGGCCACGGATTCGGCCAATTGGGCAGCCAGCCGCCCCATACGCGCATCAAGCGGTTCCCGGCCTGCGGCCTCCGAAAGTTCATTGGCCACATTGACCATGGTCACCATGTCCGCGCCGGCGGTCAATCCCTGCCAATATTCCCCACGTTGGATCCGGATGCTCCAAGGGGCACCCTCAAGAGTCGGATCAAACCCGGCCAATGCGGTAAAAAGCCCCAACCCGAGTTCCAAGGCCCGTCTGGATCGGTCCACGCATACAAAACGTAATTTTTTCCGCCGTAAGTCCGGCCGGAAAAGCCACAACGCCAGAACAAACGTCAACGGCCCGGCCCCCAGGTCGCAAACAAGCCCGCCCTCCGGGAGATCCAGATCAATTGAAGGCAGCAGACGAGCCAGGCGCAGCAGATTCCATGGCAAAAAATACCAGGCATAGGCAGCCAGGGTGCGGGGTTCACTGAGGTAACCGGGCTTTGGCCCTCCCTCCCGCTCGGCCGTCAGCGACAGGGAGAGAAAACGGATTTGCCGCGGCAGTTCCCGTTCCATGCTCGCCCGCAAAGGCAACGCCCGACGTAGCGCCGCCGGATAGGCATCAAGGGCCTTGGTTGTTTCTGGAGCAAGCGGCGGGAAAAGACGTCCCAGAGGATACGCCCTAACAGGGCTGTCGTGCGAAACAACGACTGGCTCCGACGCTTTCGGGCTGGCTAACGCCGGCCCCTCCTGCCGCAAAGGGGCCGGACGACCATGGCGCGGCTTTGCCGGGCCACCATGGCGTGTTTTGATCGGACCGCCGCGGCGGGGTCTGGGAGCGTGAACATCAGACGACATAAGCAAATACCATCCTGCGGATAAAGGACTCAGACGCGTCGCCCTCAGACACCAAAGGCACGATGACGGTCCGCCCGGGCAGGGCGGCGGCCACTTCCCGTGCTCCGGGATCGGTAAGGAAAAGGGCTGCGCCCTCCAAAGAAAGATTGCCGGCTACATGGGTTCTGGCCGCCAGACCGGGAGGGAAAAAACCCAGTGTTTCGAGATCCTCCGGAGCAACCCTGGCCCCGAAGGCCCCGGCCAGAGACACCGAGGCAAGCTGCGCCGTGGTCAGGCCCGCCGCTGCAAGCAGGGCGGAAATCGCCAGATTGCATGCCGCCTTGACTTTAAGGAGTTCTTCCACGTCCGACGCGAACAAACAATAGCCGGCCGTTTCAAATCGGGGTTCACCGCCTTCGCGTACGACCTGACGGCCAAGTCGAAGGCCAAGTGGGGTCGGGGCTGGGGTTTGAGCGAAGCGGCCCGCAGTGTCAAGCACCCCTTGCTCCACAAGCCGGGCGGCCAGGGCCAGATATCCCGGCCCGGCAATGCCCCGTTCCGGACCGGCGTCCCGTCCTTGTGCAAACAGGACCGGCTCGATACCGGCCGGCGTCAGCTCGAAGGAAACCGCCACGCCCGGCCCAGCCAAGGCCCCCTGGGATAACCCCACTCCCTCAAGCGCCGGCCCAAGCGGCGCGCTTGCAGCCAGGAAACGATCCGGTCCAAGGGCAAGAACCATCTCGGCGTTGGTGCCGAGATCAGCCAGCAAAAAAGGATACTTCGGCTGCCGCCCCAAGAGCACGGTCAGTCCGGCCGTGATATCCGCGCCAACAAATGGCCCGAGAAGCGGCGGAATATAAGCTGGTGGCAACCCGTGCCCCAAATAAACCGATTCGCCGGCCCGCCATGCCAGCCCATAGGGCGCATGGGCCAGCCCCTCCAACGGTTTGTCGCATAGAATCGACACCATGACGGAATTCCCGGCCACGCACAACGCGGCCAAATCAGGGCCGGCCAGCGCAGTTTTTTGCGCCAGTACCTCGCATACCAGTTTTCGCAAATACGCCCCGCCCCCCGGCTCCAACGCGAAGGCCAACCGGGAAACCACTTCGCCCCCGGCTCCGAGCTGGGGATTGACGCCCCGCCCTTCGGCCGCGACACGCCCATCGGCAAGCCCTAGAATTTTCCAGGCCAATCCTGTTGTTCCAAGATCGACGGCCAGCCCAAGAGGACCGGAGACGGTCTGTCTGTCGAGGCCCCCACTGCGGTCATACGCTGGAGCAGGGCCGGAATCCGCCACGGCCAGCCGTTCGCCACCCAGGACAGGATGCAGGCAGGCCAGTCGCCAACCAGCGGCCAGATCGTCAGGAGTCAGCCGCCGCACTTCCGCCGGCAGTGGGGACGGGGCGCTCGCCACAAAACGAACCCGGCAGCGGCCGCAACGACCAAGCCCGGCGCAAAGGGGCGCGCCCACAAAAAAACCGGCCCGAAAGAGCGCTCTGGACAGGCTTTCGGCGCCGGAAGCCACCACACACTGCTCGCCTGTCGGCGTTTGCACGAAAAAAGAATTTGCCATTGCAACTCATTGTTTTTAATTTACCAACGGCGGGTCACCCAGTCTGGCAGGGCCTATCTTTTCACTTTTTTAATTGTCAAAATAGCCTTGACTTCAACTGGCGATCCTTTTAGAGACGCAGATATTGTTCTTAGCATTCTCCGGCAATCCAGGCACAGCACACGTGTGCGGCAACACTGTGCTGGATGCAATGATGGACAGCGGTCCCACGGATACGTACAGAATTGACTGTCACGTGGAAACGGCCCCGGCCGGTAACTCCAGCAAGGAGGAAAAACTTTGACCGACGCGCGCGTACATGCCAACGCCCGGCGCAAGCTCAAACCACTCGTCATCATGGCAGTCCTAGCCTTGCTGGCTGGCTGCACACCCAAAACGAAAACGTATACGTATCAGTTTGACGAGTATCAGGGCTTTAACGCCAGAAATGATTTTATCACCCATGGCGATTCGGAAACCAGACTTATAGCCAACGCAGAGCATAATGTCCTCTCCGGTAATCTCTTCGATCAGGGCGCTTCGCCCAGCAAGCCACAGGCTTCGTTGGATAAAGTCTTAAGTGAAAATCTTTTTGAGCTGACGGCAGTCCAGCGCAAAGGTGGCGTTTACGAACGCATGATGCGCACGGCCTCTACCCAGCTCGGCATTCCGTACCGTTCCGGCGGCTGCAATCCCAACACCGGCTTCGATTGTTCGGGATTCACCACCTGGGTGTTCAATCGGTATGGCATTCATCTGCCCCGCTCGTCGCGTGAGCAGTACCAAATGGGCACCGTCGTGGCCAAAAATAAGCTGCGGAAAGGGGATCTGGTCTTTTTCCGATCCAAACGCGGCATCAACCACGTCGGAATCTATCTGGAAAACGGCAAGTTCATCCACAGCGCCAGCAACGGCAAGTCCGTGAGCATCAGTCATCTTGAAGAGGACTACTGGAGAACGCATTATGCCGGAGGTCGTCGGGTCTTTTAGCGCCTCGCACGGAGCGCTTTGCCACCAGGCCACACAAGCGGGGTTCCCTCGAATGGGAGGCCCGCTTTTTCTTCTTGGGAAAATCAGCCTGCCCGTCCTCGCAGCGTTTTTGCTCGCGTCTTTGCTGTTTGTGCAACCCGCCGCTGCCTCCAAGCATCATGCCCCCCCGGTCAAGGCAGGCTTTGGTGAAACAGAAGCCCGCGCCCTGGCGGACCCGGCCCTTCGCGAAGAACTGATTCGGATCAGTCGCGATTTCAAGGCAACGGTTACGGCCAAAACATTAGCCCGTTTTGCCAAAAAAACGGACCAACGTCGGCTGGACCTGCTCACAAAGCCCGGCCGGGACTACCGCGATCATGTCCGAGCCGATGCCCTGTCCCGTCTCCAGGCCTCCGGAGCGGATCTGAGCCTCAACCAATTTTTCGTCTACGCGGATCGCAATCCCGCCACACAAATCCTGTTCCTGGCCTTCTATGAAGCCGAGAACCAAAAAATTCTGCTCCTTGGTGCCGATTTTATTTCCTCAGGCAAACTCCGCGCCGGCGAAGACTCCTTTATCACCCCAGTCGGCGTTTTTGAAAATGTCCCCGACCACTGGGGGTATCGGGCCGAAGGCACAAAAAACAACAAAGGGTGGCGTGGCCTCGGCGCCAGAGGCAGCCGGGTATGGGATTTTGGCTATCAGCAGGCCCCTCGCCAATTTCGTCAGGGTATCTACGATAGCCAGATGCGTCTTTTGATGCACGCAACCGATCCGGATCGGGGTGAACCCCGCCTGGGTGGCCCGGATTCCAAAGGCTGCGTACGGGTTTCGGCCGCAGCCAATTCCTTCCTGGACCGATATTCCATCCTGGACCGGCATTACGAACGCATCGCCGTCACCCAAAAAGAACGGGAAATGTGGCTGTTGCGGCCCGATCGGGCACCGGTTTCCCAACCCGGCAGCTATCTGGTCGTTGGCGATTCCTCCATGGGCAGCGCCTCGCGCTAGGAAATGTTCCATGCCATCCCTGCTTGCCGCTCCCGAACGTCACGTGATTATCGATCGTCGTCCCAATCGCTATCTGTCATTTCCGGACGTGGCCCTGACGACCTCCGGAAAACTTGTGACCGTATATCGTGAGGCCGACGAACACGTCGCTGAGCAAGCCTCCATGTTGCTTTGCCGGCGAAGCAACGACAGCGGGCACACTTGGTCGCAGGCGGAAACGCTCCATGTCGCGCATGGGCATTGCCCGCGCCTGCGCCGTCTGCCCGGCGGGGAACTCGTGGTTTTCGACGACGGAACCCACTCCCTCTATTGGGGGAGGGATGCAGAGGAACGGTTTGAGCCAGCTCCTTACGCAGGACCAAGCATCATTTTACCCGATCGCTTGCTGCCTCTGGCTCCCGACCGTTGGCTGACAGCAGGGCACTCCCACAGGGGAAACGTCGCCCATCCCACGACCCGCCAGCCCACAGCCGAAGAGATGACCTACCTGTCCACCGATCAGGGCCGTTCCTTTGAGGCCTTGTCCGTTATGAGCTATGACCCGTTTTTGGTCCTTTGCGAAGCCTCCATGACCCTCCTGCCGGATGGACGCATTCTGGCCCTACTTCGGGAAAATTCTTTTGTGTATGAACCGATGTATGCCGTTTTCAGCACAGACGGCGGCGAGACCTGGACCCTGCCCCGCCCGACGTCTCTGATTGGCCATCGGCCTACCCTCGGGCTTGCCGCTTCGGGTAAGTTGGTCGTCACTTACAGAAACGTCGGTCCGGATCCTGGCACAGCCGCCTGGATCGGGAGCGTGGAGGAACTGCTTTCGGATTTTGCCGTAGCCGGTCGCGTGCCGACGCCAAAGGCCATACAACGGACCGATACGGCCCTGGTCATCGACCATCCGGCTGGCCGGTTAGCGGGGGCCCGCTTTGCCCTGCGCCCCTTAACCAATCCCGAGCGGGCATCCGCTCGCCTGCACGCTACCGTGCGGGTGGATGCGGCCGAAAAGCAGGCCTGCGGCATCCGCTTTGGCGGTCTCTGGTGGCGGCTTTTCCCCGACCGACTGGAAGTGGAAGGCCACGAGCCAATACCTTACGCTCCCGGCCAATTTCACGATATTGACCTGACATATACGTATGGCACAGTGACGCTCACCATTGACACGGCGCGTCGCGCCCGACGGAAGGTCGACGCCCGGGCCGCTGATACCCGTCCCATTCTCTTCGGTACAGCCGGGACGGAAGAGGAGAATGCCGGACGCCATCTGTGGCGCGCCGTCTCCCTGGAGACCAGGGAACCCCGCTATGAGCGCCATTACAAATGGCATTGGACCTTTGAGGACGGGTTCCCCGACGCCTGGACTCAAAACCATGTGCTTGAACTGGATAACGACCGCTTCGCCGCCTACGGCGACTTTGGCTATTCCGGTTGGACGCAATTGCCGGACGGCCGTTTTTTTTGTGTCTACCACCATGGTGGTGGCAATGAGGCCGGTTACGAGCGTAACCGCTCCAGTCATATCAAAGGCGTCTGGTTCGAGGCATCCGATTTCATTACTGATCGCTCCAACTGATTTTTTCTGCACACTCTCCCCCTTTTCCCGATTCGGGCATAAAACCCAACCAACCTTCGGCGCAGGGCCTTCCTGCCTCCGGCGCGCATTCCAGTCACAAAAACTGGCATTAGGCAAAGTCAGTCAATGCCCTCCCCCATGATCTCCTGTTCTCTCTATCTTGCAATCATAGCGTTTTTTCGCCATGACACATGGGGGTAAGAAGCCCCGCTTCCACAATACCGGCCCTCCGGACTTTGAACCGGCATTGGGGACCAGGGACAAACCACCCCATAACCCGTCAGAAAGGGAGCATGCATGCAGCGCCGCGTCACCCAGATAGAGAGCATCCGGGTTCTCGCCATGTTTGGTATCTTTTTTTATCACCTCTGGACCGTGTTGCCAGACAGCGGCACGCAAAATCCATTCGGGCCGATTTTGGGCGATATCCTGAGTCAAGGCTATCTTGGCGTCGTCGTCTTTAACGCCATTACGGGCTTCGTGCTTACGTTGCCCCATGCCAATCCCGGCGGAAAACCGCCCATGGCCTATTTTGACTTCTTTCGTCGCCGCTTCGGTCGTATCGTGCCCCAGTATTATCTATCCCTGGCACTCTGGAGCATTGTAGCGCTGCTGGCCGGGGCCATGCCCTTGGCGGCCCTGGGTTCCTGCGTGTTCGAAAAACTCTTTTTCGTCCAGACGCTCGATCCTTCCCGTTTTTTCTGTCTGGAACCGGCCCTGTGGTGGATGAGCCTCCTCGCTCAATTTTACCTGACATTTCCGTTGCTGCTGCGACTGTTCCAAAAGCTCGGCACCACGCGGGCAATCTGTGTCTGTCTGGTCTTTGGCTGGGGGCTATGGTTTGCGCTCTCCCTTTTAGCCAAGGCAAGCACAACGGCGGCCATGTTCGACTACATGCTCTATTTCAATCTTCCATACCGATTGCCTGAATTCGCGTTGGGCATGGCCTTCGCTATGGTCTGGAAATCTCGTAGCGCAACGGCCCAAGCGGATGATCCCTATTCCGGGGTGCCGTCTTCCTGGCGCTTCGGCTTTTTAGCTCTGCTCTATTTGGGGCTACCGCTGTCCCTCGTCTTCAAGGCCGCTCTCCCCATGCCCCTGGCCCATATTCTGCTTACCGGCACATGTCTTGGCCTCGCCGGGGCGCTCTTCTCGTGGCCGGTCATGGCCCGCCTTGGCGCCAAATCATTTGTCGCGTCTGCTGCCGCCGCCTCCTACAGCTTTTATCTGCTGCACCAGCCAATCCTCGGCTATGGCGCGGACCTGCTGCGCGGCTGGGTACATCCCTTTGTGGCCCTGTGCCTGCTGGGACTCATCAGTCTGCCATTGGCCTATTCCATGGCCCGTTATCAAGATCGAATTGTGGCGGCCTTTGAGGCTCGGGGCAAAAGGGGCGCTGCCCCTGCACCCCGCCGGGGGGCATGATGCCCCCCGATCCCCCTTACAAAGGGAGATCGCCAACGAGGAAGGTCCGGGAGGGGCAGCGCTCCTCCTGGTAAAAAACGCTTCTGCTGGTTGTCTTAAAATTCCGGACCAAGTTCGGTCAGGGTCACGACGGTGATGTGGCTGTCCCTTTCTTTGGCCCAAATCTTGAGAGCCTCCAGGGTTTCGCCGTAAGGATGGCCGATGGCGATTGCCCGGCCGTGTTTTAAGGCATGGCGTTCAGCCGTTTTCAGCTGGCCAAGAATGGTACGGACGTTGCGAACATTATCGAGAAAAACAGCCCGTCGATAAAAGGGCACTCCGGCCTTACGGGCAGCCTCGGGGGCAGCGCTCACCGCAGACGTGACCGAGTCCATAAAAAAGAGCCCCTTGGCCTTCAAAACCTGCATAACCGCCGCCATCCCGACCGGATCGCTGGTAAAGGCCGACCCCATATGGTTGTTGATCCCGACGACATGGGGCACCTGGGACAAATTCTCCGTCAAGACAGTCTTGACCTGCTCCGCATTCATATCCGTGAAAACCGCGCCGGGGCCGGGATTCACCCGTGGGTAGGTGCCGGGCTGCATGGGCTGGTGCAACAGGAGTTCGAGACCATGTGAAGCGGCCATGGCTTCGATGGATCGGGTCCGGGGGCGATTGGGCAAAATGGCCAATGTCACGGGAAACGGCAGATCAACAAGATTTCGAGCTAATACGGGATGATCGCCAATGTCATCGATAATGACGACCATGCGGGGACCTTTCCCGGCATCGCCACTTACGGGATGCGTTTCCGGCGTGATCGTTGCCGGATCGGAAGACGAGACAGGTGCAGAGGATGCAGGGGCTTCGACCTTTCCTCGAACTTCTGAAGCATTTCCCCGAACTGCCGAAGCGGGTTCCCGGGGCGCTAGATGTTCTTCAAAAGGCAAATCCCCCCGCTGCGTTCCATTCTCGGCATGCTGGGCCAGGACATGCCCCTTGCTCTCATGCTTCTTCGCGGGAGCAGCGGCATGCTGTCCGCTTCCGGTCTTGGATACGGCTGGATGATCCGAAGGCACCGGGGGCACAGGCCCAAAAAGCACGGAAGCTAGAACCGTCACACTGACAGCTAGGAGCAGGCCGGCAACGGCCATAAAAACAGACCGGCCGGGGAGAACGACGGCTCGTTTCTCCCCGGCTTTAGCGCGCGCCAGCGCTTTCCCCGACTTGGCGGATTGCGCGGTGCCTTTCTGTTTGCCCTTTTTAGGGGACGTAGGTCTTGATGGGGAGATACTTCACCAACTCCAAGGCAAGTTTGAGCTGATTATCCCGTTCGAGTTGATCAAGCATCTTCTGCTTGGGATCATCGGACGTTTCGCCTTTCTTTTTCTTATTTTCCAGATGGCGGGAAAGATCGCGCTCACGGAACTGATGGTTGGCGGAGAGCTTATCCCGGTCCGACTCGGAGTCCTGAATGGGCACCATGAAGTCGGGTTCAATCCCTTCAGCCTGGATGGAACGACCATTGGGCGTATAGTACAGGGCCGTGGTCAGCTTGATTCCGGATCCATCGGACAAGGGAATGACGGTCTGCACCGATCCCTTGCCGAAAGTCTTTTCACCGACCAGCAGCGCCCGTTTGTGGTCCTTCAGCGCACCGGCCACAATTTCTGAAGCCGAAGCCGAGCCGGCGTTAATGAGCACAACAAGCGGGGCAGTAATGTCCGCACCGTCACCCTTGGCGGTAAAGACTTTCTCCTGCTCCTGATTCTTGCCCTTGATCGACACAATCTGCCCAGAGGGTAAAAAGACATCAGAGACGTTGACAGCCTGTTCGAGCAATCCACCGGGGTTGTTGCGCAGATCCAGGATGACACCCTTCAGCGCCTTGCCATTTTTTTGGTAGTCGGTCAGCGCCTGCTTGAGCTCAGTGGTGGTGTTTTCGTTGAAACGGGTCAGGCGGATGTATAAGAAGCCCGGCTCCACTTCGTTGCTCTTGACGCTGATAATCGGGATGGTGTCGCGCACCACCTTCACTTTAAATGGTTTCTGCTGATCCTTATGCACCAGCGTCAGGGCGACGGCCTTCCCTTTGGGCCCACGGATTTTTTGTACCGCGTCGATAAGGGTCATGTCCTGAGTGGTTTCCCCTTCGATTTCCAATATGACGTCACCGGACTTGATACCGGCCTTGTCGGCCGGGGTGTCGTCAATGGGGGAAATAACCGTCAACCGACCATTTTCCATGCTGATTTCGATGCCGATACCGCCGAATTCCCCGGAGGTGCTGACCTGCATCTCCTTAAATTCTTCCTTGGACAGGAAGCTTGAATGGGGATCAAGCTGCTGGAGCATACCGACAATAGCCCCATCAATCAGCTCGTTACGCGTCACGGGCTTGACGTAATGGTTTTCCACCAGATCCATGACCTGGCTAAAACGTTTCAGCGGGGCAAAGCGGTCTTCATCGGGCTTATTGGCGGCCGTAGCGACGGAGCCAAGGGCCAAAATGACGACCAGGGAACACGACACGTTGGTCAAAAAGCGCATACCATCCTCCACGAAACCTGACAGACCGCGATCATGGCACGACAGCGGCCGGATCCCTCGTCCCATCCGAAAAACCCCTAGCGCCTCGCGGCGAGCCACTCCGCCGGATTAAGGGCTTTTTCGCGAAAACGCAATTCGAAATAGACCCCGGGCGCCTTGGTCGGTCCACAAAAACCGGACCATCCGATCGGGGCGTCCCTGGCCACTCCATCTCCCACGGATGCTTCGGACTGTCCCAAACAGGCATATACGGTATGACAGCGGGCATCGTGGGAGACGATAACCACTCGCCCAAGCCCGCGCAACGTGCCCGTAAAAACCACCCGTCCGTCGGCCGCAGCCGCAACCGGGGTTCCCTCCGGCACAGCCAGGACAATCCCCTGCCGCGGCGGTTGTCCTGAAGGAGCGAAGCCAGCCGCCACACGCCCAACAGCCGGCCAGGACAACCCACCGGCAGGCGGCGTGAATTTCGCTGGTTCCTGCCCGTTTGCCCCTTCTTCACCGTTATTGGTCCCGTCCAAGGCCTGATCCAACAATTTGGGTCCCTCGTGTCCCCCTGCCTCGGGCTGACCTTGCAATTCCATGACGCGATTCGAAACGACCTCGGAAAAAGCCGCATCCGCCTCTTTACGCCCGGAAAGCAGACGCACCCGGGCGGCATCCCGGGCCAGCAAGCCTTCATGGGCCTTGACGGAAGCGGCTTCATAGGCGGCGCGGGCCTCCCAAACCGCCTCAAAAACCGAACGCGTCCACACATACCGTCGATCCGTTTCGGCCCAGTCCCCGCCAAGCAGTGGTGTCCCGGCCAAAGCTCCCGCCCGCATCGGCCACAACGCCCCCAGCAGGGAGGACAGACGACGCGCCGCGGCATCCCGGGCCTGGACCAGCGTCTCATACTGCTTCGTGAGCCGGGCCACCTCGGTTTCAATGGCTGCAAGTCGAACCCGGGCTTCCGCCAGTCTGGGGACGCGCCCGGCCTGTTTGCCCTGGGCCGGACAGGCCATGGCCACAAGCAACACCATGCCCCAGACCGCCGCCCATCGTCTCACGGAAAAAACCTGCCCAACGGACAACTCTCACATAAAGGAATGCGCGGACGACACCACTCCTTTCCCACCCGGACAAGCAGGGCGTGAAATTCATTGTATAAGGGCACCTCGCCAGGGAGCGCATCCATAAAAAGCTCCCGCAACGATTCGTAGTCGGCATCCTCCGGCGCCAGGGCATGGCGTGAACAAATCCGGGCAGTATGCGCATCTACGACAAAACTCGGATAGCCGAGTCCATATAACAAGATGCTGTCCGCCGTCTCCGGCCCAATGCCTTTTACGCTCAAAAGGCGTTGCCGCACCGTCTCCAAATCCTGCCCGCCAAGCGATGCAATGTCCCCGTCAAGCTCCTGGACGATAAACGCCAGCAAGTTTTTGAGTCGCACCGCCTTGAGTCGAAACGATCCGGCCGGCCGAAGCAATTCGGCCAAGGCGGCATCGGGCAGTGCAAGCAAAGCTCTGGGTGAAAAAACGCCTGCGGCCTTGCAATTGGCGATAGCCTGCATCGCGTGGCCCCAATTGGTGCTCTGAGCCAAAATCGCGCTGACAGCCATTTCAAAGGGCGTATCTGCCGGCCACCAGTGGCTTGGCCCCAGCACATCCAACATCGCGCTGAACATATTTAAAAAAAGGGGTTGCCGCTTCATGCACGTACGTCCCCTGTCCGGTTCGCTGTGATGGATATCATGTGCTTATTTTGCAAAATTCAGTCCAACCAATTCAAAAGGCAGCAGACACGTCCAACATCCCTCAAGAAGAATCTTCTTCCGAAAAGGCTGGCGGTTTATGCAGGGATACACGTCATTGCAACGACATGTCCTGTTCCCTGAAGCGCCTGATTGGCCGGGGAAAACGTCTTCTTTTTGACACCTTCCAACCGGAACCTTGCCCAAGCGCTCGGGCTTATAGATATTCCCGGGGGCTCATACCAAAGAGACAGAAAACCTCATAGGAAATCGTGCCCCACCACGCAGCCAAATCGTCGGCAGAAATCGCTCCCTGCCCCTGCCCACCCAATAAATGGATTTCGTCCCCGGGACGCACATCCGCAAATCCCGACACATCCACAGCCGTCAATTGCATGCAGACCCGACCGAGGATGGGTACACGTTGGCCAGACAGACACATAAAGCCCCGGTTGGACAACCCGCGGCTGTAGCCATCGGCATACCCGGCAGCCACGATAGCCACCCGCATATCCCGCTCGGCCACATAGGTGCGACCGTAACTGATAGAACAGCCCTGCGGCAGGTCGTGAACGGAGACAATGCGCGTGACGGTCTCCATAGCCGGCAACAACCCGCGGCCCAACGCTTCCCGGTCCGTCCCCTGAAACGGATTGACGCCATAGAGGGCAATGCCGGCCCGACGCGATTCAAAACCGAACTCTCCGGCATGGGCCAAAATGCCGGCGGAATTGCAAAGCGAAGCTCGAAACTTCAGGCCGGCCTGACGCAACGCCTGGCAGATCCTGGCAAAGCATGACCCTTGCTTGCTCACGTAATCAAAGGCCGCCGGATCATCGGCCGTGGCCAAATGGGACGTGACCATGGCCACCTCGATCCCCGGTAGATCGGCCAATCTGGCGATCAGGCGCGGCGCGTCGGCCTCGGTGAACCCAAGCCGGCTCATGCCTGTATCGAATTTAAGGGCCACACGGGCCTTTTTTCCGGCCTTGGCGCAGGCATCGGCCAGTCGGGCCAGTTGGTCGAAATCATGGATAAAGGGAATGATGTTTTTTTCAAGCACCACTGCGTTATCCTCGGGCAGGATCGGGCCAACCAGGGAAACAATGTCCGCTGTCGAACCAGCGTCACGAAGCGCCGCCCCTTCGGCCACCGAACCGATGGCAAAGGTGTCGCAGCCGGCCCCGGCCAGGGCTTTTGCGGTTTCAAGCAGCCCATGGCCATAGGCATCGGCCTTGACCACGGCGATAATATGGCCGCCGTGGCGACACAAATTTTTGTAATTGGCGGCAATATTCGAAACCCGGATGCGGGTGCGCAGATAGTTGTGTTCTATGGTCATCGAAAAATTCTCCTTGCAGCGTTTGACCCGGCCCGTACCTACGCCTATCACCAGCCCTTTTCCAGCCGTATCCCCCTACTGACATGAGGCGGCGAGTTGACGTATGCACGGGGCATGTCAAACGCCATCACGCACCGTACCATTCGCATCCTGCCCCCCGAACTGCAAAACCAGATCGCCGCCGGCGAGGTGGTGGAACGACCGGCAAGCGTGCTCAAGGAATTGGTGGAAAACAGCCTTGACGCTGGGGCCACGCGCATCGAAGTGGCTCTTGACGGCGGCGGCCGCACCGCCCTGGTGGTGACCGATGACGGCTGCGGCATGACGCCCGAGGAACTCCCCCTGGCCGTCACGCGGCACGCCACCAGCAAGATCGCCTCCATGGAAGAACTGACCACCATCGCCAGTTTCGGGTTTCGGGGCGAGGCATTGCCGAGCATCGCCTCGGTTTCGAGCTTCCGCCTGACTTCCAAGCATGAGGCCTTTGAGGAAGGGGCCTTTATTGCCGTGGAAAGTGGACGGATCGTTGAGCGGGGGCCGGCCGTTCTGGCCAAAGGCACTCGCATTGAGGTGCGTGACCTGTTCACCGCCGTTCCGGCCCGGCTCAAATTCCTCAAGGCTGAAGCCACCGAAACGAAACGGGCCACAGAGATCTTTTGCCGGGCGGCCCTGGCCCGACTCGACGTGGGCTTCAAACTGGCCGTCGGCGGACGCACGACGTTGCGTTTTTCGTCCGGGCAGGGACTTTTGGCCCGGTTGTCCGGCATCTGGCCCCCGGCCGTCACCGAAGATCTCTTCGAAATGGGCTACGCCCTCGGCCCGATCCGCATCCACGGCGTGCTCGGCAAACCACTGAAAGCCCAGGCCAAGGCTGATCGCATCCTGTTTTATGTCAACGGCCGCCCGGTCCAGGACCGGGTGCTCCTGGCCGCTGTGCGGGAAGCCTACAAGGGCCGGCTGCTAACCCGGGAATACCCACAAGCGGTTCTTTTTCTCGAGATGCCGCCCGAGGATCTGGACGTTAACGTCCACCCGGCCAAAACCGAAGTTCGTTTTCGCGACGAACAGATTGTCTTCGTCAACCTGCGTCGGGCGGTTGGGCAGGCTCTTGATAAGGCGCTCGTCCTGCGCACCATTCCCGCCCCGGAACCCTGGGTCAAAAACGGGGCCGAAACGCCAAAATTCGCCAGCCGTCAGGACTTCCTCAACGAATTGGTCCGCCTCGACGCCCCGACTCCCGGCCAGACCACGCCCCTCTCCTCCCCTGACCCGTTGCCGGGCCCCCGGGAAGAAACGCAAACGTCCTTTGCCGAGACTTTGCCGCCGCTCTCCCCGGCAACCGGAGTGCAGGAGGGGCCTCCCCCAAGTCGGCCGGCCTCTCTGCGACATTTTGATCCCCCGGCGGTGGAACGTCATGAACGGCAAGAAACGGTCCTGGCCGCCCCCGAACCGGAAGCCCAACACGCCGCTCCTCTTGACGAAATGGAGCTAACCCTACCGCCCAACGTCCATTATTTCGGCCAGTTCGACGAGACCTATCTCATCGTGAACTTTGGCCGGGAACTCGTCCTGGTTGACCAGCATGCAGCCCATGAACGCGTCATTTACGCGGCCATGGAAGCCACGGGCAGCCGGGGCGACAGTCGCCCGGTCGGCATTCCGGTGGAAATCTCCCTGCACCCTTCCGAACAGGCCCGACTGCAGGAACTGTATACGGAATTGCACCACATCGGCTTCATGCTCGAATCGCCCCATCCGGGCATGGTGGCCATCACAGGAGCGCCGCCCGGGCTGACGCTTGGACAGGCCCGGGAATATCTTTCCGCGGCGCTATCCGGACAGTCGAAAACCCTGCAGGATCTGTGGGTGCTTATGAGCTGCAAGACAGCCATCAAGGCCGGCACGCGCCTGACCAACGACGAGGCAGTGGCCCTGCTCGCCCAATGGGCCAAAACTCCCCAACGGGACTACTGTCCTCATGGTCGACCAGTGACGGTGCGCTTTGGCCCACGCGAAATGGAAAAGATGTTCAAAAGAAAAAAATAAAAGAGAGAAGAAGTATGGAGTGAAGAGAAGAGAGGCGCTGTCCCCAACCCCGCCGAGGGGCATGAAGCCCCGGCCCCCTCGGCATGAGCGTTGGGAGAGTATTCTTAGAAGATCAGGATGGTAAAACCGTCGTCCGCATAGCGGGCCATTCCGGGATGTCCATGCATATCGTCGAGCAGCGCAAACCCTTCGGCCACGGCGGCTTCCTCGGCGCCCAACATATGGGAGCAGGCCCGGCAGACGCCGGCGAACAGTCCGAGCTTCTTGGTTTTTTCAAAAAGCGTGTGCATATGATTGTCCGGTTTGGCCAACTCTGCCACCAATTTGGTAGACTCGCCCTCCAGGACAATTTTCACCTCGTAGCCCTTCTCCCGAAATTCAATGGCGTTTAAAAGCACATGGATCAGGCACGACAAGTCGCCGCGAAAGGCGAACAACACCACTTTTTTCATATGTTTTTTCCCTTTGTTCTATCAGAGTTGAAGCCAATCCACGGAGCTCCGTTACCAACAACAGCAGGGAAGAGGCGACAGACGTTCGCCGTCCCCCGCCGTTGGTGGAAGCCTGGATGGTATCCGTTAGGCGTAACTGGCTAAAATCTCCGAAAGCGCGGCCATATCAGGTTCCCGCGCGGCCAGGGGACCATTTGGTATGGAGCCAAAAGCCGGCCGATCGCCCTGCCAGATGACGCCGAGGGGAATTTTGTCGCCAAATTCCATGGCCCGAGCCAAGGCAGCCCCAAAATCCGTCGGATCATGCGTAGCGTCGAGCGTGTAGCAACGCTCCTTATACCAAGCGTACGTATTGACCTTATTAAAAGAAACACAAGGTTGCAGGATATCAATAAGTGAAAATCCCGCATGCCGCGCGCCCTGGACGATCAAATCCGCCAGTTGATCGGTATCGCCGGCAAAGGCCCGGGCCACAAACCCCGCGCCCATGGTCACGGCCACTGCCACCGGATTGAAAGGATTGGACGGCACGCCCTGGGGCTGGGTCTTGGTTTTCTGCCCCTTGGGCGTGGTCGGACTGGCCTGCCCTTTGGTCAGTCCATAAATCTGATTGTCGTGAACAAGATACGTGATGTCGATATTCCGCCGGATGGCGGCCAGAAAATGGTTGCCGCCTTCGCCATAGGAGCAGCCATCGCCGGATTCGGCAAACACAGCCAAGGTCGGATTGGCCAGTTTGATACCCGTGGCGGCGGGAAGCGATCGGCCGTGCAGGCCATTAAACGTATTGACGCGGATATAATGCGGGGCCTTGGCCGCCTGACCAATCCCCGTGGAAAAAACCACCTTATCCGGAGGCAAATCCAGGGTCGTCAGCGCCTTGACCACGGCCTTTCGAATAGCGAAATTGCCGCAGCCCGGGCACCAGGCTGTTTCGAACTCGCCGTACTCCTCTGCAGTCACCATGGCGTCCTCCTACAGGCGTTCCAGAATATAGGCCGCCGTCAGCGGCAAGCCATCATACCGCGTGACCAACGCGTCGAAAACATACCCCGTTTCCCGGCGGATCAACCGAGCCAACTGACCGACGGAATTGCCTTCCACCATGACCGTACGCTTGGCCTCGGCAAAAACAGGCAAAAAGGATTCGCCCACTAACGGATACACCTGGGAAAAATGCAGGACCGCCGCCGTCTCGCCCTGTGCGTCAAGACGTTGCGCCGCTTCCAGAGCCGCACCGAGGGTCGACCCCCAGCAGACAAGCAGCGTGGCGTCGACCGCGTCCCCGTACAAATTGGGATATAGCGCCGCCGCAACAAGCCCGTCGAGCTTAGACATACGCTTGTCCTGCATAGTCACCCGAACGCCAAGATCCTCCGTCAAATGACCGTCCGGCGTATGCTCGTCACTGTCAACAATGACGGTCGCCGGGGTAAATCCTGGCAACACGCGAGGGGAAACGCCCGAGGGCGTCACCGCGTAGCGTTTGTAGCCAACGGGATCGATGACGCTGGTTTCCGGTCGGGTCACGGGCGGCAGTGAGTCCAGGTCAAACGGCTCTACATCACGATAGGAGTCGGCCAAAAACTGGTCGGTGAGCAAAAAAACCGGCGATTGGAACCGTTCGGCCGTATCCACGGCCTTGTAGGCCAGATGAAAACACTGTTCCGGAGTGCCCGGCGCGAAGATGGCCCGGGGAAATTCTCCATGGCCGGCGTACAGCACCAAATCCAGATCAGCCTGTTCGGTCCGGGTGGGCAGTCCGGTGGCCGGACCTGGGCGTTGAGCCACCACAATCACCACCGGCGTCTCGATCATGCCCGAAAGGCTGACGCCCTCGACCATCAGGGCAAAGCCGCCGCCAGACGTGGAGACCAGGCTGCGGGCTCCGGCATAGGACGCCCCAAGCGCCATAATAATGGCCGCAATCTCGTCCTCGGCCTGCTCCGCAACAAGCCCCATGCGCTCCCCGTGGTCGATCAGCGTCTGAATGACGGAGGTGCCCGGAGTCATGGGGTAAAACGAACAAAAATTGACTCCGGCGGCCAAAGCCCCAAAGGCGATGGCTTCGTTGCCATGCAGCATAAGCCGCGTTTCCGTACGCACGGGCGGCGCCAGACAGGCAAAGGAAGCCTTTTGAGCGGCGGTCCACTGGAGAGCTGCCTGGAACACGCCGGTATTGGCGGCGACAACCTCCACGCCCTTTTTGGCAAATTTTTCCGCAATAAGTCCGGTCAGCCATGCGGGATCAAGACACAGCAGGCTACTTATCGCCCCAAGCGCCGCCATATTCTCATAGAGCGGTTTTGGGCACAGCTCTTTATAGGGGATCGCCAGCCCCGGCAGATCCGCCAAACCATGCGCGACATCAGCCAACACCAGGGCATTGGCCCCGAGCTGTTTTTTATGGATGGCCAAGGTGTCGGCCGATAAGGCCACAAGCAAATCAATTGTTTCAGTCGGGGCGAAAACCTGTTCGCTGCCCACCCGGATGACAAAAGTATTATGGCCGCCCCGAATGCGGGACATATAGTCCTGGGTTACCAGGATGGCATAGCCGGCGCGTACCAGGGCCCGGGACAAAAACTCACCGACAGTGACCAATCCCTGACCGGCCTCGCCGCCGATAACAATGTTGATGGTGGCTTCGCCCATAACGATACGGCTCCTTTGCAGCAAAAAAGGAGGGCCGCCCACGATGGGCGCGGGCGGCCTGTGGTTGACGAGGCGACGAGAAGTTCGTTGCCAGACTTAGGCTGTGGCGACTGGCGGAGTGAAAACCCGCATGGCCAGATCCTTGTCGAGCATAAACGCCCCACCCGGAGTTTGCTCCACGAGCTTGATCTTGGCAATAACGTCGGAAACGTTCGCCTCTTCCTCCACCTGTTCATCAATGAACCACTTAAGGAGCGAGGCCGTTGCATGGTCCTTTTCTTCCAACGCCAAATCCATCAATTTATTGATCCGGGCCGTAACGCCTTCTTCGTGGGACAAGGCGTCCTCGAACACGGCCAGGGCCGAAGCCCAATCATGGGGTGGGGCATCTATAGCCTGCAAAATAACCCGGCCGCCACGACTGACAATGTAGTCGTAAAACTTCTGGGCGTGGAATTTTTCCTCCTGATCCTGCACATGCAACCAGTTGGCAAACCCCAAAAGGCCCTTCGCCTCAAAATAGGTCGCCATGGAGACGTACAGGTAAGCGGAATACAGCTCCCACTGCACCTGATCATTAAGCGCTTTTGCCATGGTTTTGGACAGCATGACTAATCCTTTTTCCACAGTCCATGAAGATTGCAGTATTCACGGGCCGCAACCGTTTCCGCCTTGATGCAGAACAAGGCCTCCGGAGCCTGTCCGGGTTTCAGAAACTGACGATAGGCCTTGCCGTCGGCAATCAGTTCAATCCACTCGATATAATGTTTTTCTTCCATCGGGTGGGCCACACCGCCGACCTTGACCAGATACCCTGCATCCGTTTTTTCGATCACCGGGACATGTTTTTCCTTGGAGGCGTCCACGGTATTTTCGGTCATATGCTTCATGGGTTGGCCACAGCACACCAAATCGCCGTCGCCAGCATGGAGGACTTCAATAATGTTGCCACAAACTTCACACTTGTAGATTTCCAATTGCTTCGCCATGTCTTACTCCTTTTTAAAACCCCGAGGATCTGTTTCCAGACGGCAGGCCACGGGGAGGGCTCCGCCGACAGGGACTAGCAACTCTTCGAACTTCCATAGAGCACTTCTTGCCGTTGTGTGCAAGCCCTCTTGGGAAAACGAAATGTATCCGCTGTAAAGATTTGGCCAAAATGGCCGATCTCCCCAAACATAACGCCTTATTGGCAGGGAGAGCAACTATGAGCAGCATACGCAAGATGGTGGCCATGGGCGCGGTGGCGATTTTGCTGGCAACGGCGGCCCCGGAGCTGCCCGAACCGGCCGAGGCCGGCATGCCGGCTCCGCTCCCCACCCAGATTCCTATTCGCGACATCAGCACGCCGCCGGCCCCTGGCATGACGCCCGGTCCTGTCATGACGCGGTCCACCACCACGAAACGGCACCGACATGTCAAACGGACCAGAAAACATCACACGACGCGCCGTTCGGCCAGAGCCAGAACAAGAACCCAAAAACCGTCGGCGCCGCCGGCCCAGAACTCCACCGGCCCAAAGCTCGAACAACGCTTTGAGGCTCCGACAGAAAGCATTTATCCCTTGGGCCCTGATCCGGCCAGGAAGGCGACGTCCGGACAAAAAAACACGCCGCTTCCTTTCCCGCCAGACCCTTCACCGGCTCCGGCTCCCGCGCCTGCATCGGTCAAAGCCCCTGTTGCCGCTCCCGCGCCGGCCAAGCCATAACAAGGAGACCAACATGGACATCCGCGCACTTCGTCGTCTGCCACTTGCGCTGCTGCCGCTCTTTTTTGTGCCGCTGCTCATGGGGGCCGGCTGGGGGCACAAGCCAGCCCCCCAATATCCCGATGTAGCCATCGCCATGGCCGACGATCTTGATCGCCAGCTTGTGCCGCGCCTTGGCATGTACTCCAGCAACAACAGCCGGGGACTCTATTGGGTGGTCATCACCACGCCGGGCGAGTTGACCGATCTGCAACGCGCCGCCCCGTTATCCCGGCTCTTTGGTCAGGAGTTGTACTCCGCCTTTGTGGCCCTGGGGTACAACGTCCAGGAGATCCGCAAGGCCAGCGACATCATTTTCAGTCGGCAGCAAGGAGAATTCGTCCTGACCCGCGACACCCGGGCCCTGGCCGCCTCGCGGGCCACCGGCACCCTGATTGTGGCGGGCACGTATACCGTGACCCCTGGTGGCGTGCGTTTCAATATCGAAGTGATCGACGCCCGTAACAACAACATTGTGGCCATGAGCAGTCGGACCCTGCCCATGGACGCCAACGTCGGCGCCCTGGTCGCCAGTGGTACGTCCCTTGTCACGCCCACGGTCTCAACCACGGATCCTGGGACGTTTGAACGTGAAATGATGCCGTACATGACGCGCCATTGGTAGGTCGGTCATGTCCCTTCACTGCCGGCCCATCGCAAAGAGACGATGGGCCGGCTTGCCATGCCTGCGGCCATCTTCTATGATTTTGCGAATGCTTGAGGAAAAAGGATAGCCGCATGACCACCGATCACCGTAACGTCCTTGTCGTCGAGGACAGCCGCGTCCAGGCCAAAATCATCGCCCAACACATTTCCCTGGCCACGCCCTTTTCCACCATTGTGGCCCACAGCATGGCAGAGGCCGAAGAGGCCATGACCAGCCAACGCGACGCCATTTTTGTGGCCATCCTTGACCGCAATCTTCCCGACGATCCGGATGGCCGCATTGTTTCCCTGGCCAAATCCCTTGGCATCCCTTCCGTGGTCATGACGGCGTCATTTAGTGAAGAGGTCCGCGAAGAACTGCTCAAAGAAAATGTCGTGGATTATTTCATCAAGACCATGGCTGAAATGGAAGCCATGGAACGCCTGATCGAACGGCTGTATAAGAACCAGTTTGTGCAGGCTCTGGTCGTGGACGATTCCCGCATGTTCCGCCTGCGTCTGTCCTCGCTGCTCAAGAACCTCAATATTCAGACCAGCGAGGCCGAAGACGGGAAACAGGCCTTGGATATTCTGGCGGCCAATCCGGACATCCGGCTCGTTATCACCGACTACAACATGCCAAATCTCGACGGCTTCGGCCTGATCGAAGAAATCCGCGGCTCCCGGGCCAAAGACAAATTGGCCATCATTGGCGTTTCGGCCGAGGGCGGCGGACAGACCGTCAAATTTCTTAAAGTCGGAGCCAATGATTTCCTGGTCAAACCGGTCGAGGTCGAGGAATTCACCTGCCGGGTGCATCAGCAGCTCGACATGCTGGAAATTCTGGAAAATTATCGCGCGCTGAGCGCCCGACTCAACGGCTAGCCCCCTGACGCAATCGCCTGCCTCCCGCAAATACGGCGTCGTGTTGCGCCGGGGAATCCTCGCGCTTCTGGCCGTCGGCCTGCTGTGCGCCGGGGGCCTCTGGATTGCCACCACTCAGTTGCCTTTTCCCCTGGGCACGTTGACCCCGCCCCCCGCGACGGTGGTGGCCGCCCGAAATGGGGAGCCCTTGCGGCTCTATCTGGCTCCGGATGAATCCTGGCGCTTTCCGGTACGGCTTTCCTCTGTGGCCCCGATCCTGCCGCGTCTGGTCATTGCCGCCGAAGATCGACATTTCCGCCACCATCCAGGCGTCAATCCCCTGGCTTTGGGTCGGGCCGCCCTGGCCAATCTGCGGGCCGGCCATGTGATTTCCGGCGGCTCCACCGTCACCATGCAGCTGGCCCGGCTGGCCCGGCCCAGACAACGCACGCTGTCCGCCAAGATCGAGGAAGCCCTGACCGCACTGGCCTTGGAACGGCACCTGTCCAAAGACGCCATATTGGAACGCTACCTCAATATGGCCCCCTACGGCGGCAATATTGTCGGCGTCGGCGCAGCCAGCTCTTTTTATTTCAACAAGACCCCGGACCGGCTTTCCCTGGCGGAAGCAGCCTTGCTCACGGTCTTGCCGCGTTCGCCCCTGCGTCTTGATCCGATCCACCATCCTGAAGCGGCCAGAACCGTCCGCAACCGACTGCTCGCCGACATGGCTCGTCGGGGTATCGTCACCGCCGAAGCAGCCCAGGAAGCAGCGATGGCCGCCTTGCCGAAGCATCTGACCCAACCACCCTTTATCGCCCCGCACTTTTGCCAAATGGCCCGTGATACGGCCGGTCCGGCCAGCCGCATTGACACCACGCTTGACCCGGCGGCCCAAAAAGCTGTCACGGACATTCTGCGCGGCCGGAGCAGATGGCTGGCCGCCCAAGGTATCGGCAGCGTGTCCGCCGTGGTTCTGGACCCGGTGAGCCACGACGTGCTGGCCATGGTCGGCGGTACGGACTTTTTCGGTGACACCCGATTCGGCCAAATAAACGGGACGACCATCCGCCGCTCGCCCGGATCGGCGCTAAAGCCCTTTTTATACGCCATGGCCATGGACGGCGGCATGCTCTTTCCCCAAAGCCTCATGCTCGACATTCCCACGGGCTTTGCCGGCTATGCCCCTAAAAACTACGACGGCCTGTACCGGGGCCGGGTCACTGCCGAACAGGCCTTGATCCATTCACTCAACGTCCCGGCCGTCCGCCTGTTAAACGAAATCGGCCCGGCTCCGTTTCTGGATCTCCTCAGACGCGGCGGGCTGACCACCCTGGACCGCCCGGCCAGCCATTACGGACTATCCCTAATTCTGGGCGGCGGCGAAGTAACGCTGTTGTCCCTGGCCAACCTCTATGCCGATCTGGCCAGCGGCGGCCTGCACCGCCCACCACGCCTTCTTTTGGCCGAGCCGGCCAGCCGGGGCAGTCGCCTTTTTTCGCCTGAGGCCTGCGCCCTGACCACAGATATCCTCGGCCGCGTGGAGCGTCCGGACCTGCCCACCTCCTGGGAACGCGCCCTGGCCGTACCGGCCGTGGCCTGGAAAACCGGCACCTCGTACGGACATCGCGATGCCTGGGCCGTAGGCTACAGCGCCGACCGGGTTATTGGCGTCTGGGTCGGCAATATGGATGGCGCACCGGTCAAAGGTATCTCCGGGGCGGTACATGCCGGACCAATTTTGTTCGAACTGTTTCGGGCCGTAGAGCCCCATGGCTCCCGTCTGGCCATACCACCGGGACTCAATATCAGCGAAATCGAGGTCTGCGCCGAAAGCCATCAACTGCCCGGTCCAGGTTGCACCCGGACCATCCCGGCCAAAATCATCCCCGGCCGCACCCGGCTTACCGCCTGCCCCATCCACCGCCAAATGCTGGTGGATGCCATCACAGGGCGCCGCCTGGACGGTGATTGTCTTGCCAGCCATGACGCCAAAACCATTGCCGTGACCGAATACCCTGCGGAGCTCGTGTCCTGGTGGCGATCGGTCGGCATCCCCTTCGAAACGCCGCCGCCACCGGAACCGGGATGTTTCAGACCGCCCGGCGAAGGGCCGCATATCGTCTCGCCAAACCCGGCCACGCCGTATACACTGCGCCGCGACGTCCCGGCCGAATTTCAACGCATCGCGCTTTCGGCCGACGTCCCGGCTGCAACCCACCGGCTCTCCTGGTATGTGGACGGCGAGCTGACCGCCCAGGGACAGCCGGGCGAACGTCTTTTTTGGCAACCAACCCCCGGTGCGCACCGGCTGGTGGCGGCCGACGACCAGGGGCGCACCGATGCCGTGACCATACGCGTCGAATGAGCCTGGAGGCATACCGCATGAGCACAATTTTGGATTTCTCGATTTTCCCAATGGATAAGGGTGTCAGTCTCTCACCCTATGTGGCCCGGGCGATCCGCATCGTCAAGGAAAGCGGATTACCATACGTCTTTTCTCCCATGTCCACGAGCATAGAAGGGGATTGGGACGCCGTATTGGCCGTAGTCACCCGCTGCAAAGAGGCCCTTGAAGAGGATTGTGGGCGCATTCATATCGCCATGCGGGTGGATTTGCGCGACGGGCCTTCCGGCCGACTGGCGGCCAAAATCCGTTCGGTGGAAGAGAAGCTGTAACCGCCCGGAGGGTCCTGACAGGCTTCGCGGCTTTCGCGACGACCCCGCCGAAACGGCCTGGGTCTGGTCGGACATTGCCAAGGCCTCCTGCCGGGAGTACACGAAAACAATGCATTTTTCGGAGACGCGGCCTGCCGTGTGATCGTCACCGCCTCACACGGATCAACCTCCACAACGCATCCCCAGGAGTTGACCATGCTCGATCAACTGGCTCAAATGAACATGAGCATATATTTCCAGACGCTCATCTTTATTGTTTTTCTGGTTCTGCTGTTTCGATTGCACTGGAAGATGGGCTCAGTGATGCACATTGTGGTAAATGTTATAAAATATTTTGTCTTCATCCTTATTTTTATTTATTTGTTTCTCAACTGGGCCAGTGACGTCAATCCGACGCTGCGCAATAGCAGTATCCTGGTCATGACGCTTATCAATCTTTATATGCTGTGGCATACCATCATTGCCGCCGTTGAGCTTCCCTATCGTCGGTCCCTTAAAAGTTGTGTGGAAGGCATTTGCACGACAATGGACCTGGAACAGGCTTTTTCGACCGGAAAACGCTTTTACAAACTGCGCTATCTTTGGGCTTCCTTGACCTGCGGCGTGGCCCCGTGGCAGTTTTTACGCGGCATTGCGGCGGAACGGACCCGTGACGACCTGCACCGTGTTTTTGTCAGCCTTGATCCCAAAGCCTCCATCTTCGGCGCCAGCCTTTATTTCCACTATCTGCAAAATCAGCTGCGCGCCGATAAATCGCAGACCGCCGACAAACAATCTGAACGACAGCGGGCCATTGATGCGCTCGTGCGCGATCCCTGGTTGACAGAAAAAACGAGCGGCTTTCTGCATCAGCTTCTGGCCACTCCTGAGGATTTGTTGGAAAAAGGTCTCAAGGAATCACTCAAAGATGCAGGCAAGCTGGCCTGAATCCAGACGCCCCGTACGGCAAAAAACAAGTTTTAGGCCGTGTCGGGCGTGTGCGTGCCCCACGAGGTCCAAGGGTTCTGTCCCTGGACCTCGCTGGGGGGGCTTCCCCCCGGACCCCGTATTAACAAAAAACGTTGTGATCCAAATGCCCTTACGAGCCATGGGCCAACCGGTCCCAAGCCAGGGCCCTGGCCCGCTCGGCCAAGAGCAACATCTCTGGTTTGGAAATCTGGTCGTCTGCCCCGACGGCTTCGCCTTTATGCCGCAGACTGTCGGTAATGAGCGAAGAAAAAAGAATCACGGGCAGGCACTTGAGCACCGAATCCTCCTTGACCTTCCGGGTCAGGCTATGGCCGTCCATGGCTGGCATTTCAATATCAGACACAAGAATATGCACATAATCGGTGATCGGACGATTTTCCCGCTGTGACACATCCCGCCACTCCATGAGCTGATCCCAGGCAATACGACCATTGATAGCCCGAGTTACTTCGAATCCGGCTTTCTCCAAAGACGAACCGATCATCCGACGAATCGTTGTAGAATCGTCGGCGATGAGAACCTTAAAGATCATATCCTTGTCGGGCAATTCTTTCTGGCTTTCGGTAAAAGCCTTTTTATCCAGTTCCTTCAGAGCCAGGTCGGGATTTAGCTCCGCCACGATTTTTTCCATGTCCAAGATAAAAACCACGCGGTTTTCAAGCTGAACCACGCCGGTGACGGAATTGCCGGAATACAGCTGAACCTGAGCGCTTGGCGGCTCGATCCGTTCCCAACTCAGACGATGAATGCGGGTAACCCCTGTGACCCGAAAGGCGCTGATGACCCGGTTAAACTCCGTCACCACGACCTTATCAGATGCATTATGCGACTGTTCCTTGCCAAGCCATGTGGCTAAATCGACAAGCGGCACCACCTTGTCACGCAGATTAAACGTGCCAAGAACACAGGGATGCGGGGTCTGAGGCATTTCCGTGACTTTGGGTAACCGAATAATTTCCAATACTTTTGCCACGTTAACGCCATAGTAGCCCACATAATTCTTGCCGGAAAAAACCGGTTCTTCCAAAAAGAACTCCACAATTTCAAGTTCATTAGTGCCGGATTCAAGAAGAATATTCGTGTTGCTCATGACGTTTTGGCTCCCAAAGACATGACGCAGGGGCAATACCAGGGCATTTCACCAGAGACTACGAATGAAAGGTACGCTGATTAACACAAAAAAAGCAAGTATGCAGCAGCCATGGATTCGATTTGACACTTCTGACAGATTTTGCCACTTTCCGTAAAGAGGCATTCTCTTACGTGTAGACGCATGTCCAAACGCTATCAGGATCCTGTCATGTCCAAATGTCTTTTATGCACCATTGCTGTGATGCTTGCCACGCTGCTCTGCTTTTCAACGGCAGTGGCCGGCGAGATTCCAGCACAAAAGACATCCCCACTGACGTTGCTCGTTTTTAACCTCCCTCCATTTTATGTACTCAAACAAGGGCAACCGGCCGGCGGCTTTCTGCTGGATGCAACTCTGGCAGCGCTTGATCAAGCCGACATTGCCTATACGGTCAAAGAGATGCCCCCAAGCCGCATTTTGGCCACATTTAAAATGCATACTCTTATTGCCTGCTCTATCGGCTGGTTAAAAACGCCAGAACGAGAGCTTTTGGCCCGTTTTAGCATTCCTTTTTACGTCAACAAACCCGTTGCCCTGGCTGTCCCTGTGCATACGCCCATCCATATGGACAAGGCGTCGCTCTCCCTGGAAGCCTTACTCCATGCCGGCCTTACCATCGGAATACGCGAGGGCTTTTCCTATGGACAGGCCCTTGATCAAGCCTTGGAGCAAAGCGATCCAGCCCATATCAAACACTTTTCCGACACGAAACATATGCTGGATCTGTTGGCCCATACGCGTCTGGATGCAGTCCTTATCACCCCCGAAGAGATGGCCTGGAGCATCGCTGAAGAACCGGAACTGGATGACGCCATCCGCCTCATTCCTTTAGTTGACGCCCCAGAAGGCCAGCCGCGACATATCATGTGCGACGACAGTGTGCCTCCAGCCGTCATGGAACGCATCGATGCGGCGATAGCCCACTACCAGGGGACAATTGGGACTCCTCCCCCTGGAAACGGGCACTCGTCCGCGAGGTCCAGGTCGTCGGCTTGGGACGTATCCCGGCCGTAGCAGCCTCCAGCCTACAGACCTCGTTGTGCTAAAGGACGCCGTCTAAAAAAAGATGGGAAAAATAACCAAGTACGGTAGCCAGATAGTAAGGAATAAACGGTTGCCAGGGCAGGCCAAGCAAAAGCATGGGAGCAACCAGAACAGAACAAGGAATAAGCAGCGCCGCCCACCAGGAATGGGTCCAGCCGCGGTGGGAGCCAATGGCCGGCAGCAGGGCACAAAACCCAAGCACGGCGGCGTAGCGGTATTGTTCGCGATAAATAAGCAGGATATCAACCACCAGCGCCGCGCCATAAAAGAAACGCCGGCCCTTGGAGTCGGTATCCACGTCAGGAAACAGCCCGCCCAGGACGGAAAAAATGACGAGACAAATCATCGTCTCGAATCCAGGGCGATAAATCCCAGACCACGACGTTCCAGCAACGGCCACCCCGGCAACCGCTGCCGCGCCGGTCATGTGCGCCTTGTATCCCGGCATGGCAACGCTGGTAGCATTCTTGTTTCAGGCACGCAACCAAGGGTATATCATCCTTGACGCCACGGCATCCCCACCGCTACCACCAACCATTCTTCACCCGTAACCGGAAATACATCATGCCCCGCAAAAACATGCTGCCCCTCGTGGCCCTGGCCCTGGTCCTGTCCGTCCTGCTCCTCGGCTCGCAGCCTGCCCGCGCCGCCGGCCCCACGGTGGAACTGTTCGTCACCAGCTGGTGTCCCTATTGCGTCAAGGCCAAAGCCTTCTTTGACGCCAAGGGTATTGCCTACACTGCCCACGATATCGAAAAAGATCAGGCCGCTGCGGAACGTTTTGAAAAATACGGTCAAACCGGCGTTCCGCTGGTCGTCATCAATGGCACGCCTATCGCCGGCTATTCCGTAGCCGAATTTGAAAAAGCCCTTGGGGCAGTCAAAGCGGCTCCAGCCCACGCCAAGACCACCACCGGCCAGTAAAGCATCAACGCGAGTCCATCCATCCCGCCTTTCCGGGTTTAAAATCTCCCGGCTGGAAGCCGGTGCATGCCGTATGGCAAGGAGTCTCTCGTGATCAGCGCCCCGTATCTTTTTAGTCAACGCGCCCACAATATTAAAATTTCCGCAACGAAGCTTATGCCGATGCTCGCCAGCGGCATTGGCGATTGTGCCTCGCTGGGCCAGGGCGTGCCGTCGTTTGCCACGCCGCCCCATGTGGTGGACGCCGTCTGCCGGGCTCTGCGCGATGCCCCAAGCGCCGGCAAATATTCGCTGCAACCCGGCATCACCGAACTGCGGCAGGCCGTGGCGGAGAAACTGGCCGCCGAGAAAGGACTCGAAGCCAATCCGCAAACCGAAATTGCCATCACAGTCGGCGGCATGGAAGCCCTGCTGTGCGCCGTCTTGTGTCTATGCGAACGCGGCGATGAAGTGATTGTTCCCGAACCCTTTTATCCTTCCCACGTGGAACAAGTGCTTCTGGCCGAGGCCATCCCCGTTCTGGCGCCATTGCGCCGGGCCGACTGGAGTCTCGATCCGAAAGCCGTGGCCGCAGCCATCACCCCACGCACCAAAGCCATTATCATCAATTCCCCCCACAATCCGACCGGAGCGGTCTTTGCAGAGGCGGATCTCCTGGCCGTTGCGGAAATCGCCATGCGCCATGGCCTCTATGTCATTTGCGACGATACCTATGACGCCCTGTCCTATGATGCACCGGCCTTTTCCCTGGCCAGCATCAAGGAATTACGTCCCCGACTCGTCGCCGTAGGCAGTTTTTCCAAACGCTACGCCCTGACCGGCTGGCGCGTCGGATTTGCCTTTGCTCCGGAACCGATCATGGCCCAAATGCTCAAAGTGCATGACTGCACGGCAATCTGCGCCCCGACGCCGGCCCAACTCGCCGCCCTGGCTTCCCTCACCGGCCCCCAGGACGTCTACGAAACATTTCTGCGCACCTTGGCCGACCGCCGGGAAGCCATCATGGAACGGCTCGACGCCATGACTCCGGGGATAAGTTATGTCCGACCGGGCGGCGCATTCTATATAATGGCCCATTACGACCTTCCCCTGGCCCCCATGGACGTGGCCACGCGGCTGATCCGCGAAGCCCATGTCATCACCATTCCGGGAGACAGTTTCGGTCCCGGCGGCGCGCAAAGCCTGCGGTTATCCTTCGGTGGCGATGACGAGGAGATTGAAACCGCCTGCGATCGTCTGGCAGCCTGGATGACGCAAGAACACCAGCGAGAGGATATCGGGACAAGCGTATAAAGAATGGGGGACGGCAGTTTCCGCCATGTGAGCCCTCTTCCCCGCCGTCCCGCATTGGCGTAAGGAGAGGCTCACTTCCCGCCCCCAAGGATTTCTTCATATGCAGCACCATATGTCCGCCGTAGCGCCGGGGTCGACGCAGCATCCCCCCGCCGTGGCCATGCTCGGCGTCAATCTCATGGTCTTTATGGCCACTCTCGACATGAGCATTGTCAACGTGGCCATGCCCACTCTGGTAAAAAAACTGCACACCGACTTCGCCACCATCCAGTGGGTCGTGCTCAGCTATATCCTGGTTATTGCCAGTCTGCTCCTGCTTATTTCCAGATTGGGCGATATGCGCGATAAAAAACGCATATTTTCCACCGGGCTGACAATTTTTATTCTTGCCTCTCTATGCTGTGGATTGGCCCCTTCGGCGCCCTGGTTGATCGCTTTCCGGGCCGTGCAAGGCATTGGCGCCGCCATGAGCCAATCCCTGGGGATGGCCATTGTCACCCAGATTGCGCCCCCTTCGAGTCGGGGCCGGGCGTTGGGATTTATCGGCGGCACCGTGGCCATGGGGCTCATGCTTGGCCCGCCCCTGGGTGGCGTTCTTATTGGTCTTGCCGGTTGGCGTTCCATGTTTTTGCTCAACATCCCGATCGGCATCCTGGCCCTTTTCGTCGTGCGCCGTTACATGCCGGCCCTGCCCCCCATCCGGATCGGCGAACGCTTCGATATCCCCGGCGCAATCGTGGCCAGCCTGACCCTTGGCAGCTATAGTCTCGGCATGACGCTGGCCCAGCGCCATGGCCCTGGCGATCCGACAGCGCTTGGCCTCTTGGCGCTGGCCGTGATCGGACTTGTCCTCTTCATTCGCATTGAACGCCGGGTCCAGGCCCCCATGCTCGATCTGTCCCTATTCGCCAATCCGCTCATTTCCCTGCCGTTGGCCATGTCCGTCCTGGTTTTCATCACCGGGGCAAGCGGCTTTATTATGCCCTTTTTCCTGCAGACGGCCCAAGGCCGTACGGTGACGGAAATGGGCCTTATCATGATGATCCTGCCGGCTTCTATGGCGTTGACAGCGCCCCTGTCCGGTTCACTTGCCGACCGATGGGGCTCGCGGGCAATCAGTCTGGCGGGACTTTTGGTCCTTTGTGGCGGCTGTCTGGCCCTTGGGACGCTTAAAGTGGACACCCCATGGTGGGGGTATATGTTGCGCACCATGCCGGTCGGTCTCGGTATTGGCATTTTCCAGGCGCCCAACAATTCGGCCATTATGGGGCAAATGCCGCCACATCGGCTTGGAGTCGGCTCGGGACTGGCCAACTATGCCCGGATTTTCGGCCAATCAACCGGTCTACCATTGGTTGGAACTCTTTTTTCGTCGCTCGTGCTTTCCTCAGGTCATATAGGCTCGCGGGCGGATTTCACAAATGCCGAGCCTGCGGTGCTCGCCGCCGGCGTTGCCGGTGTTTTTGACTGGCTGGCTGGAGTCTTGCTGGTGGCGATCCTGCTGGCCGCCCTGGCCTGGAGATTGGAAAACCGCCGCACGCAAGCCGCAGTGTCCTAAAAAAGAACGGGTCAAATGTCCTGTGCATCCGGCCCGTTCTCTGCTCATTTTCCCAGCCAAAGCCACGGGAAGGGAAACTGTCAAAAAAATTCTAAAGTTGCAAAAATTCCTTGCTGCCACAGAGCGGGCAACAGGTTCCACCGGGATGTTTGGCGCCACACGAGGCGCAGGTCACTTCCACCGGTGGGGCCTCGGGATTTTTTTCGCCGCACAAACGGCAAAAACCGAAATCGGGATCATTTTTGGCCTGGCACTTGGGGCAGATCCATTCACTGGGCGTATCGGACATACTGCACCTCCTGAATTGATTGCCGTCCTGTGGGCTGACGGGATTCCTATTGCATCCTATAGGCCCATGCAGCAAAGGTCACAAGAGACTTTCACCACAGGGCGTCCATCCACATTGACAGCCGCAAACTCCCTGCCATACGGTTTTCCCATGAACGACGTTTTGTCCCATGCTGTCGATCCTGCCGCACATCAAGTCAAACGTCTGCAGGATGCTGTCGAAAGCCTGTTTGCCTGCTGTCAGGCTCGAATTTCTTTGCAGAGCGAACACTGCGGACTGCCGCCAGCCGCGCTCCGCGCGTTAGTGGCCCTGGGCGAAAGTCGTTACCTGGCTCCTGGCGAATTGGGACGGCGTCTCGGCGTGACCAAAAGCCGCGTCACCGCCGTCACAACCGGCCTGCTGCGTCAGGGGCTGATCGAAAAACGCCCCGACCCAGCCGATGCCCGCGTCACCCTGCTCACCCTGACCGCGGCCGGGCGCAAGGCTCGTGAAGAAATTCATACTTTTATGATGGGATTATTCCAAAATATCTTGGAACGGGTGGCCCCTGCACAACGGGAGTCGGTCCTCACCTCCCTGGAGATGTTGCACCACTGCATGGAAGCCGTTCGGGAAGACCTCAAGCCATAACATAAATCCAATAAACAGCATTGTTTTGCAGCATTTTAATGCTCTTTAGCACATATTGTCTTCGTGGCACTTCACAACTGACATTCTTTTGTTCATAGTACTGCCATGGATATACCGGTTCTTCCAGATATCACTGTCGTCTTTGGCCTTGCCGTTGTGGTCATCCTGGTTTGCCATCGCTTCAAAATTCCGGCCCTCGTTGGCATGTTGCTGACAGGAATTTTATGTGGTCCCCATGGACTGGGTTTAGTCCAATCAGCCCATGGCGTTGAAATCCTCTCCGAAATCGGCGTCATCCTACTTCTGTTCACCATCGGCTTGGAGCTGTCTCTCTCCGATTTATCGCGACTGCGCCGCCCGGTCTTCCTTGGCGGCGCATCCCAAATGGTCCTGACTTGGCTCGCGTTCTATGGGTTAGCCGAATTATGGCATCTTCCAACGGGTCCGGCCGTTCTCCTCGGCATGTTGGCCGCCCTGTCCAGTACAGCCATTGTCCTCAAAACCCTTCAGGAACGCACCGAAATGGAAGCACCACACGGCCGGATCAGCCTGGGCATTCTGATTTTCCAGGATCTGCTCGCCGTGCCCATGATGCTTTGCGTGCCGCTTTTAGCTGGTAAAACTTTTGAATTTTCCAATTCCATGCTGCTGATGATCGGCAAAGGGGCCTTGGTGTTGCTTTTGCTCGTTCTCATCTCCCGGAAGCTTATGCCGGTGCTCATGCTCTCCATCGTGCGCACGAGAAGTCGGGAATTATTTCTGCTGACGGCGCTTGGCATCTGTATGGCCGTCAGTCTCCTGACGGCCTCCATTGGCCTATCGCTGTCCCTTGGAGCCTTTTTGGCCGGTCTTTTGCTTTCGGGATCAGCGTACCGGGAAAGTGTCCATGAAGCGGTGCTGCCCTTTAAAGACGTCTTTACGTCCCTATTTTTCATCTCAATTGGCATGTTGCTCAATGTCTCCGTGGCGGTCGAGCACCTACCCCTTATTTTGGGCATAGTAGCCCTGCTCCTCACGATCAAAGCGTTCCTGGGCGGCACGGCCACCCGCATTCTCGGCTACCCCACCCGCACGGCCGTCCTGGTCGGTCTGGCCCTGTGTCAGGTTGGAGAGTTTTCTTTTATTTTGGCCAAGGCCGGTTTTAGCCAAGGCGTTATTACTGAGCATTTCTATCAACTCTTTCTGGCCTCCAGCATTCTGACCATGGTGCTGGCCCCATTTCTTATCGCCCTGGCGCCACGCGCCGCGACGGTCCTCTGCCGGATGACCGGCTCCTGTGAGGCCTCTCCCCCCCTCCCCAAAACGCTTTTAACCGATCACATGATCGTTCTTGGTTTCGGAGCTGGCGGGCGACAATTGGCGAAAGCGGCCAAGGTCGCCGGGATTCCCTATGTCATCCTGGAAATGAACCCAGATACCGTTCGTAATGAAAGTAAAAAAGGAGAACCGATCATTTTCGGCGACGCCTCGAAACCGGGCGTCTTGACATATATCGGCGTACGCGAAGCCAATGCCCTGGCCGTCGTCATTTCAGATGCGGCTGCCGCGCGCCGGGCCGTCGAAATCGCCCGGATTGAAAATCCGGCGCTCTATATTGTGGCCCGCACGCGTTTCAATACCGAAATCAAGGCGCTGTTGGATCTGGGGGCGAATGATGTCATTGCCGAGGAATTCGAGGCATCACTTGCCATTTTCACCCGGGTGATGGCCAAATTCATGGTGCCTCGAGATGATATTGAACAGATGGTCCAGGATATCCGGCGTGAAGGCTACAAGGCCATGTTGCCCGGTTCTCTGGCCGATGTCGCCGGGTTTGTGCCGGATAAATCCTTGGCCGGCCTACATGTGGCGGTCTTCACCGTGGATCCGGATTCCCGATTGGCCGGCAAAACGCTTGAAGATGTGCAACTGCGGCGCGAACACAACCTGACCGTGGCGGCGGCCCGTCGTGGCGATGCCTTCGTGCCCAATCCTGATGGTCCCTTTGTCTTAAACGCCGGAGACAGACTCTACGTCATGGGAACGGCCGAGGCCTTGAAAGAAGGTGCGGGGTTGTTTGGAACGGTGGTTCAACGGTGAGTTTTCTGAAAATCGGACACCGCCATTATCCTGTGAAGCCTGCGCCAAACGCATGCCGCGCCGCTGCCAAATCAAAAAGCGCATGGCCGACCGTCTTAAAGACCACAGGACCGGAAAGTGACTGCGACGCATCGAGGACATCCTCCAAGGCCGTCACCGTGTTCCAATCCACTCCGGCCCGCAGATAATCCCCGGCCTCGTTTCGGGCCGCATCCAGGTCATCCACAAAAAGCGCCGCTCGTTGTACCAGGGAAGCCGGCACTTCCGCTGCCTCGGGGCTAAATGAACCAACCGCCGACACAAAGACGTCGGAGCGTAGCCTCTCGGGCAACACCGGTTCGCGGCTCGTCGTACAGGTGGCAATTATCGTTGCTGCGGCGGCAACTCCGTCCACGTCAGTCGTCACCCGGACCACGATTCCCTGCTCGCCAAGGCTTGCCGCCATAGCAGCAGCCCGGTCCGGGGTCCGGCTGGCCACACAGATATCGCGTAGCCCCAATCCCTGCCAAAAGGCTTCCACATGGGCCTTGGCCTGTACCCCGGCCCCAATGACAAGCATCGGTCCATCGTTGGCTGGAGCCAACAGACCTGCGGCCAGCAGGCTGACAGCCGCCGTGCGCCGAGCCGTCACCGTTGGACCGTCCAAGACGCCAAGTCTTCGGCCGGTGGCTGCCTCCATGACCGTTATTTCACCCTGAATGATCGGCAATGCCCGATTTCCCGGATGAACGGTGATCGTTTTGACGACAGCCAACCTGGCATCCGCCGCCGGCATGCACAAGAGAACACCGCCGGCAACGGGCACGGCCAACCGTTTTGGAGCCCAGGCCAAACCGGCCTTTCGCGCCCGCAGCACATCCGCAATGGCCTGGGCCAGCGAGGCATAATCAAACATGTGAGGGTCCCATTGGATCGAAGGTCTACGCGCCTGGAAAAGAATCTAGAAAAAAACTCTTGTGGAGTGGCTACCCACTCCACAAGAGCAATTACGAATTTTCCTTTTCAGGCTTATGACCAAGCAGCCAGTTTTGGAGCTGATCCATATAGGTATAAAAGACAGGGGTCAGATAGAGGGTGACAACTTGGGAGATGATCAGGCCGCCGGCGACCACAAGCCCCAAGGGTTGCCGGGCGTCGCCACCCGCGCCATAGCCCAGGGCAATCGGGAAAATACCGGCGATGGCCGCGACGGTCGTCATCATGATCGGCCGAAAACGGACAATGCAGCCCTCAAAGACGGCTTCAAAAGACGTTTTCCCTTCTTTTTCGGCTTCAATGGCGAAGTCGATGACCATAATGGAATTCTTTTTCACAATACCAATCAGCATAATGATGCCGATAAATCCATAAAGATCGAGCTGGCGGCCAAAAAAGAGCAAGGTCACCAAACCGCCCAGAGCTGCAGAAGGCAAACCGGAAAGAATCGTAATCGGGTGGATGAAACTTTCATACAAAATGCCAAGAATGAGGTAGATGACGACAATGGCCAGGAACAACAAAAATGGTACGCTGGCCAGGGATTCCTGGAATGCCGTGGCCTGACCTTCAAAGATATAACTGATGTTGGCCGGCAGATCTTTCTTGGCCAAAACCTGGATTGCGGCAATTGCTTCGCCCAGCGAATACTTGCCTGCCGTGTTAAAGGAGATGGTGACCGAGGTCAGCTGCCCTGTATGGTTCACCACAAGGGGTCCCACACTCTCAGTCATTTTGACCAGACCGTTGAGCGGCAACATGATGGGATTATTATTAGCGTCGACCTGATTCGATTTGACATAAAGCTTGTTGAGAAGGTCGGGGCGGCTCTGGAATTCAGGCTGCACCTCCACAATAACCTTGTAGGTATCAGTGGAACCATACAGGTTTGTCACCTGTCGGGCGGCATACGCAGTCATCAACGCCGTTTCGATTGATGCAGTGGTGACGCCAAGCGCCCGGACCTTATCGCGATCGATTTCGATGGCGACCTGGGGGCCGTCGACCTGCATATCCGTATTGACGTCGGCCAGTTGCGGCAATTTTCCCATGCTTGCGGCCATCTTTCGGGCAATCGGATAGAGTTCGTCCGGATCCGGTGAAAGCAAGGTGAACTGATATAAGGCCCTGGTCTGCTTACCGCCGATCTGGATGGACGGCGGGTTGTACATGAAGACGAACAGGTCTGCCAATTGGGCCATTTTTGGCCGCAAATCGTCAATGATCTGTTGGGCGCTACGCTTGCGTTTATCAAGCGGCTTGAGCAATGGGAACATGGCCGCATTGTTCATGGAGGTATTGGGACCGCCAACACCGACGACGCCGATAAATTTGGCCACATCGGGATCGGACATAAAGATACGTCCGACTTTGAGCACCCGGTCCTTCATGGTTTCAAAGGAAGCACTCTGCTCAGCCAAACCAAACGAATAGAAAATTCCTGAATCCGTGGCCGGAATAAAACCTGTGGGAATCACGGTAAAAAGCCACAAGGTCAGGCACAAAATTCCGACGGACAGGATCATGACAAAAAAACGAAACCGCAGAGCGAAATGCAGGCTCTTTTCATACCCCAATTCCACCCATTTGAACAAACCACCGGACTTGGAAATATTTCCGGTGAGAAACCGGCTGCACAACATGGGTGTCAACGACAGGGTGACAAAGCCCGAGACCAGAATACACAGGGTGATAGTTACGGCCATTTCGTTGAGGACGCGCCCCAGAATACCAGCCATAAACATGATCGGAATAAAGACCACGGCCAACGACAACGTCATGGAAATGATGGTGAAACCGATCTGACGCGCCCCGTCGATCGAGGCCTGCATGATCTTTTTGCCCATTTCAGCATGGCGCACGATATTTTCAATCATGACGATGGCGTCGTCCACCACGAAACCAACAGCCAGGATAATCGCCATGGCCGAGAGGTTATCAATGGAGAAATGGAAGGCCACCATGAGTGACAACGTACCGATCAGGGCCGTTGGCAGGGCCAGACTGGCAATGATCGTTGCAGGCAAATTGCGCAAGAAGAGATAGACCACAATAACGACCAGGGAAATGGAAAGCAACAAAGTAAACTGGACGTCGTTGATGGCTTCTTTGATAGATAATGACCGATCATACAGGAATTCTACATTGACAGAAGGAGGCAACGTGGCCTCAATCGTCGGCATCATGGCTCGAATTGCGCTGACAAGCTGGATAGTGTTGGTGCCAGCAGCTCGTTTAACGGCGACAACAATACCCTGCTGTTGGTCAAAAAATGCAGCGTTTCTGTTGTTTATAGTGGAGTCAATGGTTTTACCCACGTCCTGGAGACGCACAGGTTTACCATTTCGGTAGGCAATGATCTGGCGGTTATAGGCCGTGGCGCTCGTCAACTGCCCCCGAGCCTTAATGGTGAAAAGCTTTTCGTTGCCGTACAGGGAGCCGGTCGGCTGCAGTACGGTTTCATTGCTAAACGCCGTCGCCACTTCATCGACGCCGATGCCAAGCGCCGCCAGTTTGTCCGGATTGACCTGGACGCGCGGCGCATAGCTCTGGTCGCCGTACACGGCTACCTGGGCCACACCGCTAATCATGGAAATCCGCTGGGCGAGATACACTTTGGCGTAATTGGTCACGCGGTACAGCGGCATGGTGTCACTGGAGACGCGAATGTAAATGATCGGCAAGTCAGCCGGGTTGACCTTTTGAAAGGTCGGGGGACTCGGCATATTGGTGGGCAGGCTGCCCTGCGCGGCGTTAATGTAGGTCAGAACATCCGTGCCGGCGCCATCAATATTGCGCGACAGATCGAATTGCAGGGTGATGGTGGTCGAACCAAGCGAGTTCGTGGAACTCATGGACTGCAAACCGGAAATAGACGTGAACTGCCGTTCAAGCGGCGTCGCCACGGCTGCAGCCATGGTTCCCGGATCCGCACCGGGCAGGGAGGCCGTCACCTGAATGGTAGGAAAGTCGATGTTCGGCATTTCGCTGATGGGCAACGAAAAATACGACACCATGCCGAAAAAAACCAACGCGGCCATCAGCAGCGTGGTCGCGACCGGCCGCTTGATGAAAAGGTCGGTCATATCTAGTTCCCCTGGCCTTCCCCGGAGGATTTGTCTGTCTGTTTATCCCTATTCGCAACGGCCGCAGGAGAAACCGGTCCCCCGGCATAGGTCGCCTGATCCACTATTTTTATCGGAGCGCCGGGGAACAGTTTGATCTGTCCCGACGTAATGACCTTCTCGCCGGGGTTCACACCCTTTTCAACAACCGTATCCGGGCCGACCTTACGACCGATTTCGATTTTCCGTATCTCGACCGTGTTGTCGGACTTGGCGATAAAGGCAGAAGAACCGTCCTGCGTTGTGACCACAGCGCTCGAAGGCACAAGGATGGTGTTGGCCGTATCTGCCAAAACCAGCGAGGCATCCACAAACTGTCCGGGCCAAAGCAGTCGATCCGTGTTGGGGAATTCACCCTGCAAAGTGATCGTGCCGGAATTGGTGTCTACGGCGTTGTTGATGACCGTCAACTTGCCCATGGCCGGCTGCTCTGGATGCTGGGGATGTCGGGCTTCAACGACCAAATCCTTTTTAGCCGCATAAAGACGGATATCGGGAAGATATTTTTCAGCCACAGCGAATTGAACGTTCACCGGTTCAATCTGATTGATGGTGATGATAATATCCTTGTTGGCCTCGACGAGATTGCCGGTTTTGTAAGATTGCAAACCGACCACGCCGGTGCAGGGCGCTTTGATATAGCAATAGTCGAGATTGACCTTGGCGTTGACGACGGTGGCTTCATCCACGCGCACTTGATCCTGAGCCTGCTGATAGGCCGTGCGCTTCTGCTCGTAGTCGTCCTGGCTGATGACGGCCTGAGCCACCAGATCCTTGTAGCGCAACCAATCCCGCTTGGCCTGGGCGGCAGTGGCCCGATCGCGGGACAGCGTACTGGCGGCCTCATCAAGTTTGGCCTTATAGGAGTCCGGGTCGATGACAAGCAACGACTGGCCTTCCTTGACAATATCGCCTTCGGCAAAAAGCGTTTTCTTAATTACGCCTGTCACCTGGGAACGCACGTTAACCGTACGGACAGCGTAAACGTGGCCGATCCCGTCAACTGTCATGGGCGCAGCCGTGGGTTTGGCTTCTAAAACTGTTACTTCAACAGGGGTTGGCGGGGCGGCCTTCGGCTTTTGCCGATTGCATCCGGCAAGCACAAGGAACAGCGCCGCCACAACCAGAGGGGCGCACAGCGGGAACAGTCCAAGACGCCCCTTAAAAAGGCGCGGCGATAAAACGGGCATGGATGCGGTCTCCTCTCGTTTGGAACGGCCTTCCGAAAAGTACGGGAAGATGTTCCTTCGTGGCGTGACAAGGCAAATAGTGGTTGTCTTCATCATTCGCCCCATAAAGTCAAGATATTAACTATTTTGTCACCGAATAACTCTCTCCACGTCTGTGCCCTCGGCGGGGAGCGCCCTAAAAGATAGGGACGCTAGCGACCTGCCGCTTTCCCCAGGTAAGGTCCAAAGAGTCTGTCCCGGTATTGCGAATCTTCCAGACGGCGTAACATGGCCACATTAACGATTTTACGCAGTGCAGATCCCCGAGGAAAGGCGAATCCGTAGAGTTGGGGATCAAAAAAAACAGGTAATACGCGAAGACGCCCCGTATATTCCTGATGTTGGTAGTACTGCAAAATTGGTTGATCGTGAACAAAAGCGTCCAAGTCACCTTTCAATAAAGCCTGCAGTCCATTTTCCACAGTATCATACCGATAAATTCCGGTGTGGGAGGCGACCAGTTCCTCTTCAGCAGAAGTGCCACGCACAACTCCCGTACGAACTTTATTGAGATCTTCGGGTTCAATCGCTGCCCCCCCCATGCTTTCCAGAGTGAGCGAAGAGGTAATGCCGGCAGTAAAAGAGGCCAGCAAGGCGACCGAAGCAAACATCCACACCAGGGCCACGGCACGGCCGGCCAGGGTTTTCGGGGTGGTGTCGCCATAGCCAACCGAAGTCATGGTGACTGCCGACCACCACAATCCGTCGCCAATGCCACGAGCGCCGGGGCGAAAATTTCTGGGATTGCGACGGCGTTCCATAAACCAGACCACAGTGCCGACGAGTAATAAAAGCCCCAAAAGCGATCCGATGTAAAGGAGCACGCGTTTGGAAAAAATTGCGTCGAAAATACGGGACACGATACCGCCCGGCTCCTTGGCCGGTACCGCAATGCCAAGGCCCGAGTAGTAAAAAGGCTGCGAAAAATCCATCAGGTTTTCGCGCTCGGGAGTAATCGACAAAGCCGAGACCCCCACATCCACAGCGCCATCCCGGACAGCGTCGAGCAACGGCTCAAGCTCGTATTCCACAACTTTCCAGCGAACGCCCATATCCCGGGCCACATCGCGCCACAAATCAAGAGCGATACCCGAAAGATGCCCTGCGGCGTCTTTTTCCAAAAACGGGGGAGCCACAACCACGCCGATCTTCAATTCCCGCCCTACCAAGGCCGTATCCATGGGCAATTGGCCCTCTTGCGCCCCCGCCGGAAACGCCGTACTCCCCACAACGATCAAAATCGTCCAGAGTACCCCCCAAAGCCGATTCCCCATTATTCCTCCATCGATCCCGGCATCGGACATGGCGCCGGCCATCGACGTCGGATGCACCCGACGCAGCCGACGGACCTTGCCCAAAATATCGCCGCGCTTTTGGCGTAAGGCTTCCCGGCTGGTCTCAAGCTGCATTTCCTCCGTCCCCTTTGGTTTATACTTCACCTTGACGCCCTGAAACGACATAACAATTTTGTTTTCCTGAAACTGTTGGTCAATTGCGATAGCCAATTCCGATTGCACCTGAAATTTATTGAGAAAATTATCAAGCCAGACATGCAGGTCGAATTCAAGGCCAGCCCGTCCCAATAAACGCAAAAGCACCTCCGGGGCAGGGGTCGAGAGTACGTCGTCATGTCCCCGGCGCAACAGCAACCGGAATCGTCAGACGCATGGAGGTGTCCTGGTAGGAAAGATTGACGATCTCCCCACGCAGGAAACTCGAATTCGGAATAATGACCGTGGTGTTGTCCAAGGTGCGCATGATGGTGTTGCGAACAGAGAGGTCCACCACTTCGCCAAGATTTTTGCCTTGCTGAATGATGTCGCCCTTTTTGACGGCCCCACCAAACATGATGATAAGCCCGCTGATGCAATTATTGACAATAGTTGAGTCCAAAGCCGATTCCCACGGACAGGCCGCTGGCGATCCAGGTCAGAGCTCCAAGCGGCACCTCGAAAAGGTGCAGGACAAGAAGCACGAAAAACGTCCAGGTCACATAGGAAAAGGCCGCCTCCAACGCAAATGCTCAACCCGGGGTCCATGGGTTTGCCGCGGATGGCAACAAGCCACAGGATATTTTGAAACCAGGCCTGGACGAGACGCAAGAGGAAAAAAAGAATACAGAGCCAAGTCACAGTTTCAAGGGAAATGACCACACTCCCGACCGTGGCGGTCATGGCAAAAACATGCCCCGCCCCCCCCATAAAGAGAAGCACCCAGGCCACATAAAGCGCTATCAGCAAGACCGCGGCCAGCGGGGACGCCAATGTGGCCAAGGAACGATCACGATCGCCGGCAAATCCGGCCAACCAACGTTGGACAACCGTTGTAATCCCGACAATAAGAAGGAGCATGAAAATGGCCTGCACCAGCATGAGCGCCTGCGGCCCATACCCCAGAAGGCTTGCTCCGCCGGCCGCCACAAGCCCCCAGCAATGGAAGGACCGACCGGCTCCAGCGCCATACAGCCGCCACGCGGCGAAACCAGTCACCACGGGCCAAAGGGCGCACACGACCGAGGCCGGCATATTGACGATATCCAAAAGCGTCCCAGCCAAGAAACAACCAAAATAAACCGGAAGCGACCTGCCACACCGCAACAGCCGGACAAAACCACAGACCATCGCCGCCACCCACAAAAGCGACGTAAATTGGCTGCCACAAAAAAGCACGACCTGCCGGGCCGCCCAAAGCCCTCCGCCAATGGCAAGCCAGATCACTCCGGGCAAAACGGCACGACGCCATTCCAAACGCCGCCGCGTACAGAAAAAAAACACCCCGAGGAACAGACCGATATTGACGGTGGTTACCAGTCCATAATGCATCCATGGCGTCCAGGCGAGTATCGGTCGCCAAAAACGGGGCGCTGAACCAAGCCATTCTCCAAAATCATCAGCGGCGGCAAACAGCCCGGCAGGGCGCAAGAGCGAACCGGATGCGGCAAAATATGTGCTTTTAAAGACGACAATGAACCGTGCTATCTCATCCCCCCGTGCCGCCTCAATATCGGCCGAAAGCGCCGTAGCCTGGAGCAGCGCCTCGTCCACGTCGTCCTTGACAGCGTCCACCTCCCGTTTAAGGTCCTTAAAATCGTGCCCCGGTCCAGCCAATTCTTCATTAATGAGATCAGTGTATTCCCGACTGGAATTTTTGGCGCGAATCTGGCGCAACGTGGCGTACTCCTGCTTGGTACGCGACAAACTGTTCTGCATATCTTCCAGGGGACTTCGTGTTGCACTTACGGCATGGGACAGCTCGCTTAATTGCATAAGCAACGTCCGGGAGGCCCAAGGGGTATTACCGGCCACTCCTCGAAGCAACAACAGCTGGTCCAAACGACTGCTGGCATGGGAAAGCGCCTCGGACAAGGCGATTTTTTCTTCGGGCAATGCTCGTTTGATACGGGCAAGTTCCTGGCGTTTTACAGCAATATTCTGGCGCAAACCGCTGGCAATAGATCCCCAGACAACTGTTTCAGATTCCTGGGCTACTCCAAGAGAGGTATCCACCAACAAAACACCGCAGCAAAAGGCGACCAGGGGAAAAAACACCCTCTCTTTTTGCGCCATACCCTAGCACTCCCTGGCCACCCTGTTTTTCTGTAATATTGGGAAAGTGTAGCTTGGTTGGTTTGCGTAACGCAAGTTCCTTTTCGGGCAATGAATCGGGGTTGCGTTGCCTTGATCGGGTCGGTATGTACCCCCGGCGAATGTGAGGTAAGAACCATGAAAAAACTTGTTTTCGGCGTTATTGTGATCCTCCTCCTGATTGGCAGCGCAACAGGTTATTATTTCCTGGTCGACCGGGCCAAACCGGAAATAATATTATCCCCGGATAATGAGGTGGCCGCGCCCAAACGCGAATTCACCCTGACCATCCGCGATGCGGGATCCGGGCTTAAAAATGCCAAAGTCGTGGTCGGCCAGGCAGACAAACAAATCACCCTGCTCGACCAGAGCTACGCCAATCCCGTCAAGGAAGCCGTCGAGAAGTTCTCGCTGGAACCGGCCGGACTCCGCGATGGTTCCTTCACCCTGACGATCACAGCCACGGATCGTTCCTTGGCCAATTTTGGTGCGGGCAACACCACGACCCTGGCCAAAACCCTGACTCTGGACACCATCCCACCGCGTATTGATGTGTTAAGCTTGGCGCATAACGTCCGTCAGGGCGGTGTCGGCGCCGTATCCTTCCAGTTGAGCGAAGAACCGGAAGTTGCCGGAGTCGTGGTCGGCGACGAGTTATTTCCGGCCTTCAAACTCGAGAACGGAAAATATTTCGGCTTGTTTGTCTTCCCATATGACATGGACCCCAAAAACTTCGTGCCCAAGATCAAAGCTGTGGATAAAGCCGGAAACGTCGCCATGACTTCCTTCCGTTATCAGGCCATCCCCAGAAAATTCCGCGAAGACAAGCTCAACATCTCCGATAATTTCCTCGAAGCGAAGATGCCCCAGTATTACAACATTATCACGGACACGCGTGATAATCTGCAAATCTACCTGCGGGTCAATAACGAAATTCGCCGCCAAAACGGCGTATTTCTCCGCGAGCTTGCCAGCAAGACTTCCCCAACCATGCTCTGGGACAAAAAAGCCTTCCTGCGTCTGCCCAATGCCGCGCCCAAGGCTGGTTTTGGCGATCACCGCACCTATTATTACCAAGGGAAGGAAATCGACCAGCAAACCCATATGGGCGTGGATCTGGCCTCACTCGAGGGCGCACCCGTGCCAGCCGCCAATTCCGGTAAAGTGGCGTTCGCCGGCTTTCTCGGGATCTATGGCGAAACTGTCATTATCGATCATGGCATGGGTCTGCAAACGCTCTATGCCCACTTGCGCCAGATTGATGTCAAGGTCGGCCAGGACATCAAAAAAGGCGAGATCCTGGGGAAAACAGGCGTCAGCGGCTTGGCCGGCGGCGATCACCTGCATTTCGGCGTTCTGGTCTTCGGCCACGAGACCTCACCCATTGAATGGTGGGATCAGCATTGGCTGGACGATAACATCCTTAACAAATTATAGCTGCAGCCTACCAAAAAAGGCCGTCCGACAAATTGTCGGACGGCCTTTTTTATT